>JAEEGL010246819.1_pt1 | contig 49643 bp, 31 predicted proteins | sample 9134231 | NCBI WGS metagenome assembly JAEEGL01 (sample SAMN16246548, study PRJNA631951) | gut metagenome | biome: gut microbiome; feature: rumen; material: fiber-attached | host: Bos | place: Iran: Karaj | collected 2018-10 | reverse complement strand
TTGGATGCCTGTTTCTTCCAGGTAACCTTGATAGATTTCTTTCCTGCCTTAAGCTTGGAAACTTTTGTATTCTTCTGCTTCTTATCAACAGTCTCCTTAACATCTGCCTGATCATCTGATGCAGAATGAACCTGGTCAGCATCCTGAGTGATCTGAGCCTGATCAGTTACGGAACCATTGGCATTTCCTGCTGAATCTGAGTCCTTCGCGGTTGTCTGATAATCAGAATCCTGATTTGCTGAAGGCGTTGTATTCTGAGAATCTGTACCCTGTGCAGCTCCGGGATTCTCCTGTGCAGGTTTAGTTGCAGCTCCATCATCCTGCCCTGCAGGCTTGTTATCAGGTTTCTGTTCATCTGTATCCGGTGTTACAGTAGGTCTTTCTTTAAACACTATTACAAGTTTTTCATAGAATGGATCTGCAGTCATTTTATTAATGGTTTCAAGATTACTGCTGCTAAAGGTAATGGTTACGTCATATTCAATACTGTTAGTCGGAAGAACTTCATAAATAATATCATCTCCATCCGTGCTATTAAATGTGATATCATAATTTCCATCATTATCAAGATCTATTTTACTTCCAGCTTCCCCAAGCATCTGATCCCAACTAACACTGTTTTCAAAATACGCTGCATAGGCAAGACTTATAGCAGAAAAATAGGGTGATGTACACTTACCGTTTTTAAGGTTCAATGTATATGATCCCTTATTATATTCTTTATTAGAAGGATCATCTTCCCCGGTACCGGGATCCTGAGTCTCAGCCTTTTCCCATTTTGCAAAAATGCGGATTTCGGAAGTGATAGGAGTATCAAAATCATATGGTGTAGAAAAATCTGTGTTTGCAAACCACCCCTTGAATGTGTAGCCATTCTTCTTCGGGTCAGCGGGCTTAGTTACAGGTTTTCCATATTGAACTGTCTGAGTGGCAATTGAAGTACCTCCATTTGTATTGAAGTACACATTAAATATTATTGCGTCACGAAGCTTCACCAATAATTCATTGGTTTCTTCAATATAACCATTTAAAGTACTAATATAAGCATTTACTTCGTCAATGTATAAATCGGCATTACAACGATTAATATAATAATTTATAGTCCCTTCAAGTTTTTCCCTTTGTTTCTTTAAATCCTCTGAGTCTTCTATATACTGATAGTATTCAAGGTACTGCATATCGATATAATACTGGACTGCCTCATCAATGAGTCCTATAAGCTCGGTTTTATCTGCGCCTACCACTGTAACCGGAATAGATACAGTGACATCCTTATACCTTTTGGAATCTTTTGGTATATACCCTGCATTATAGGTGAAGTCACCAACGCTACTCAGGTAACTATTATCACGCCATACCCAACCATCAGGAAGCGCTATTTCATATACAAACTGGCCCATTACTCCGGTGATATCTTCAGGTATCTCGTATTCAGGCTCAGCCCTGTCTACATAAACTCTGTAAGTAACCGTTGGGCTCTCATAATATTTAACATACTCTTCTGATACAGTTGCAATTACAGCTGCACCACCGACGTCGACAATTGTCACTTCACCTGTGTCAGGATCTACCTTAAGGACGTTATCATCACCCGAGCTGTATGTAACTTTAGCATTACCATCGTTTATGAGTTCATTTGTGAACTTCTTACCCCCATAAACTACTACTTTATACGGATCATACGTTTCCTTAAAATATATTGAATGCTTTTTTATGTTCAGCGAATATTTTGCAGTTTTTACCGGGTATTGATATTTATCACTATCTTCGACAGTAGCTGTAATTGTTACCGGTTGATAATATGAACTTAAAATCTCTACTTCTCCCGTTGATGAATTAACTTTCGCTACATTCTCATTATCGGAAGTATAAGTAACCTCGCCGTCACCGGTATTGTTAAGTTTGACAGTGAATGGCTTATCACCGTAGAATTTTTCAACAGCATCGGTTTCAAATCCTATTGTCGCCTTATCTTTAATTTTACTAGAGGTTAATTTCAGCTCTGAAAGTTGCAGAGTATCTTCGCCTTTTGTCTCATATACCATAAACATGAAATACTGCCAGGTCCCGATTACATCAACATCATATGAATACTCTTTATAGCTTTCTGCCTGCATTACTTGATCATCTGTGACAGTATCAATAGTAGTCCAGTCATCATCACTATTTCTTTTTGCCTTGAGATACCATGACTTAGGATTTCTGCCACCATGACCATCCGTATCATTAGCGGTAGTTAATGAATACTTATTTACAGTTATAGGTGCATCTGAACGAAATTCTACGTAAAAGCTCTTTTTATATTGACCATCCGGAGACTCTTTACCAAAAGTACACCACTTAGTTCTTGTATCTCCATCAAAGAGATTATCATATTTTTCATTACCATTAGTTGCAACCCCATCATAAGCTGAAAGTGTCACATTAGAATCTCCGCTTTTCAACTCGAATGTATTTGTTTTAGATGAAAAGGTAACTGATGCCAGATCGAGCTTCAATGCGGGTCGGACACTGATATTACTGTTGACATAGACTCCATTATTATTAACGGATCCACTAGCATTATCCACACACGCCGCATAATACTCCTTACCTCCGGGCGAGCGCAACCACCAGCAGATCTGCCCGGATTCCGTAGAGGTTTTTCTTATGTTTTCACTCAATCCATTTGCTTCTTCTGTGCTCAGAAGCCATAGTTTAGCTCCTACAACAGAAACATCCGGCAGGTCAGTTCCGACTATGGCATCTGCCACACCCGCAAAAGATCCACCATCAGCAGTTAGGCCATCCAGGTAACTCTTTACCGTGGAACTGCCATATGTATTGTAACGGGTTTGAAATTCAGATATTCCAATCGGATTCTTTGCAAACAGCGTGATTGTCCCGCCGTCAATCGCCGTTGAATCGTCCTCTATGACAAACCAGTCTAAGTCGTTGAACTTCACAGTGTTCGTGGAACCAACCAGACTAGCATATGGATTACCCTCATATGCCAGTACCGTCAATCTCATTCCCGACATAAGCCCAAACGTCAGAGTCAGCATCATAACAAGACTAAACAGTGATGATACCAGCCGTTTTTTGTATCCTTCTCTAAATAATTCTGCTTTTTTCTCACTTTTCTTCCTCATTTTGTCCTTCTCCTTCATAAGAATATTTTATCTACAGACTTCATTCATCAAGATATATCATCTGAAGCTGCCGGTTCACATTTACGCAAAGAGTATTCCGGTAAATGCAAACAAAAAGCACCTGACAAAGCCGTGGTAAAACCGCAGCCTAATCAGATGCCAATTATCCTGTATTCTGACTCATTAACACTTTGTATCCCCCATAGATCTTAAAGACGTACCAAAAGCACAATAGAACAATATAATTATATGAAATAAAATTCCAATAATGGATACGAATTATGAAAGAATTTATTCAAAATTCGCACTTGACAAAACCGGGGTTGCAGAATGAGTTTCCTGAAAAGCAAAAAAAGAAAGCACCAATCATGATGCTTTCTATATTTATATTAACTATTATCTATTTTGCAAATATATTTTACTTCATAATACCGACTACTGGTTTCTCAATCTCATACGAAGTTCGGGTACATTTTCAGGTGGTTCTTTCTCGAGGACGGGTTGCTTCTTGCGCGTAATGTCCTGAGATCTTCGTTTTGATTCAGTAGGAGCAGATTCTGTCAGATCATCAATGGATTTGGCGCTTACATCGATATTTTTCCAGATTCTGTCGGCGCGAGGTGGCCATTCCATAGCCCTTGCGATTATCCTTCGCTCGATCCTGTGCTGAATTATCTTACGTCTGATTGCTGCCCTTCTGCGCATTCTCAGTTCTTCGAAATTAGGTAGTTCCCTGATGTATTTAATATCCATATCCTTGTTGAACTTGTCATCAGGCACTACCTGAATTCTCCTCTCACGAAGAGACTGCGTGATCATTTTGATTCTGGCAACCATATGATTGATCTCAAATTCAGAAAAACACAGTGCATTTAGATCAAGTCTCATCCTCTTAATATCGAGATTCATGATAGCAGTTGCTGCAGATGAACTCATGTATTTTATGGAATCAATGCTCAGGGAATGTCCCATGCCATAGGCAGAAGCATCTCCAAGACCTGTCGGCATCATGCCTGCACCATAACCTGCACCGTAAGCAGCACCTCCTGTCATGGAGCTTGCTCCATAGGCATTCATACTACTGTTCAAGCTGCCTGATGAAGAACCGGTACCTGCTCCTCCTACGTCACCTCCTGCGGCACCTGCACTGTGAAGCACGGGTTCAGGCCCCTTTGCGTTAAGAGCTGCGGATACAGCGGCTGATCCGGCAGCTTTTGCCGCTGCAAGCATACCACCTGCGCCACCGGCTTTAGCCGCCATACCGGCTGCTTTACCTGCCGCAGCTGTCACACCGGCAGCACCCATGCACAGTGAATTATTGACACCGAATAGCCCGATCATACGGGTTACGCCGTTGACCTCTCTGAACTGAAAAACAATATCACTGCTGAATCTGTCGAGATATCCGCAGATATAATCCAGCAGCATCAGATTAGCCGCCTGTCTGAAGACGATTGGATCAGTATTTTTATCCATCTTATGAGTGCTTAAGGGATTATCTTTACTAAGATCACCGTAGCTGTGACCATCCTTAATCTTCCTCTGGAAAATACCTTCTTTTTCCTTTTTGACACCGTTCTTCTCAGCCTGTAGCTTGATGAGATATGTCGGAGGAATCAGATTACGCAAACCAAGGAGCTGTGCAATCCTATACATTGCAACGCTCCTTTTTTCTATCTCTTCACCTACGGGTATCTCCGCTTTGTCATGTCTTATTCTGAATCCGCCATATTGATCCAATATGTCATTCATGAAATTGACGAAATTCTGCCGGGTCTCAACCTTCTTCTCAATCTCCTTTACCGCCTCCTGCATCTGAGTGAATTGCAGGATAGTATCTGCGTAAACAAGATGGAAAGATTTCTTCTTCTCGACCAGAATCGTGTCCGTTATGTCGGCAAAATTATCTCTCTCAACGCGAGCCCTCAGAAGGAATTCCAGACTCTGAACAAAAGCCTGCACATCAAAATTCTCATGATTCACAAGCCTTCCTAAGATATAGTCCATTCCTTCTTTATGCTCATACTTAGCAAGCAGCTCCTTGGCATATTCTTTAAAGGTTCGCTGTTTCTTGCACTCAGTAAAGATACCTTCGTACTCGCGATTGTCAGTACGGATTGTTATGTCAAGGTTTATTGCCGCATGTTCTTCTGAAAAGACCTCATTGTCTATATCATCAATATTTATAACAGGTATTTCATCTTCGTTAATGCCAGTCATTGTACCCCCTGGTATCAGCTTTTCTCAATAAAGCACCATGGTAATCCCGGCATCTTGAATCCTTGATCCAAGAATCTTTTAGTCCTTAGATGTCTCTCTGCCGGTAGGATTACCATGGCAAATATACTCTTCTTGATTATTCTTCAACAGGTACGATCTCCCCATCAACAATTGCAAGCTCGCCGAGCTGGTCAAGGATCTCAGTGCGATAATCGATCTCCTGCTCATCCTGGAAGCCGATGAATACCACACTGTCAATAGCTTCGCGGCCAAAGAAGATCATGTTCTCGCTCTTTGCAATTCCTTCAGGATAAGGGCAGCCGACATAATCAAAAATCCTGTCGTTGTCTTCTGTGCAAACAATACGTCCACATATCATAAGATAGCGCTCATTCTCCTTCAAAATTACAACTGATCCAATGGGTAATAAATTCTTATACATAATTTTCCTCCTTAGAAATATTATTTTAAAAACTATATTGATGGTAATAATTATAGCACTGATTAAATATTAGATAGTAGCCGGTGCCGGTCCGTTAGTCTTATTCTTTTCTGTTTTCCTTTCTCTTTTTTTGCTGTCGTCTTTAATCCTGATCTTATTCTTAGCTGCTCTGCGTGCTCTTCTCTCTGCCCTGAGCTTTTCAGCTGCCAGCTTTGATACAGCCTTTCTCTTTTTCCAGTCCATGAATTTATCCTTAAGACCAGTCCAGTCTATGCTCACTTCAAAGCCACCGCCAAGACCAAGAGCTGCTCCGAGTCCAAGGCTTATACCGCCTGTGGTAAGCTGTGCTTTTCCTTCAAGGCCTGCACTTATTGCGCTACCCTTGAGCGATCCGCTGAATTTAACACCCATGATGCTGAAGCCGCCTGAAATCTTACCTGTGAAAACTTCAGCCTTAAGAGAACCGCCTGCCTCTATGCCCAGAGCAGTCTTCTTTTCCTTGGTATCAGGATCTTCAATTGTGATAGCACCTACTCCTACTGAACCTGATGCAGCTGCATGACCAATTGATCCGTCAGCTCTTCCAAATATGCTTGCTTTATTATTTCCAATCTTTCCTTTTCCAACTAATCTAAGTCCGTGAGCCTCTGCACCTGCATTTGCATAAGCCTTGATATTGAGAGGATTCGAAAGTGAGAATGATGCACCAACATTTGCTGAAGCCTTAGCTGTAAGCCCATTAACTCTGAATCCGGCATTGACAAGCTTATTCTTGGACTGAAACTTTGATGAAAACTTAAGTAATTTCACTTTTCCTTCTACAGGAAGAGATTTATCAACAAGCGTAAGTCCATCCTTAGAGCTATAAGATCCTGATACTCCTGAATTTAAGTTGGGTCCCTTGTAGGCAGCTCCCAGGAACTGGAATCTGAAGCTGCCCCTGCCAATCTTCTTGGTCTTATCATGAACTGATGCCGAACCTTGAACCTGATTTGATGCTACCTGAGTTACTCCAATAGCTTCGAGCTCTTTAATCTGCTTAAGAGCATTATACATATTTCTGGTGGCCTTTTTCTTAGCCTCATCAGAAATCCTGTTAGCCTCTCTGAGCTTCTTATCAATATCTGTAACACTGAGCTTATCGAGAGCTGTCTTCTGCTTGTCTGAAAGTTTGGTAAACTCACTGTTGGTGACGAGCTTCATCTTGGCATCCATATGTCTGCCGATCATCTCAAGCGTATCAACCTTCTCCTTAGCAGATGCAATCTTCTTATCTGTGAGTCCTGTGAGGAACTTGAAGGACTGAACCTTCTTCCTTGCTTCGTCATTATTAGGAGCCTGCCTCTGAAGTTTGGTGATTTCTCTGTAAGCAGAAACTGTCTTATCAATCTTAAGGCGATTCTCCTGATATTTCTCTAGGAAATCCTTGTCAGTTGTATATGACATAAGATCATCCCTGTGAAGATCTGAAATATTGCCAAAGTCATCTGCAAGTGTCTTAGGCTTCCAGCCATTCACACTTTCCTGCTTATGCTGTTCACGCTCCTCTGTATAGCTCTTGGCAGCATTGCGAAGTCTGATTCTCGTAGATTTTGCCTCATCCTTCTGCTGATTACGCTCCTTAAGTCCGTCCAGGTCAAGCCTGTTCACAGTAGTTGTAGTTGTAGCAGAAGGATCTGCAATATCTCTGTAAAGAGCTGTATTTGCTTCTGCTGCAAGCTCCTTAAGACTCTGAGCTGCCTCAAGGCGCGTCTTTTTGCTGCCTGTAGCCTTCGCTATACCATTAGCAGTATCACCCTCAAGAGAATAGGGATTCTTCTGAGTCCTCTTTGCATCGAAATATGCATCTACCTCATTTGAAAGTGCTCCCATCACTTCACTGAGTGCGTTTCTTTTATCCGGTGGAAGCTCTACAATATCTGCATAGTCGATGAGCAAGGCCTTGGCATTATTTGCGGCCTGTAGCACCTTCCTGTTGTCCTCTGAAAAGGCTCCTCCAAAGAGATGCCCCTCACTAAGAGCAACTGTCAATGCATCGATTTTGTTGATCCATTCAGTTCTTTCACGCTGAGTTGCCATTTTTAATTCCTCCTTAAATTTGTGTCAGCATATATTTCTTACGGAAATTGTTTCCTTTGTCTTTCTGTATATATATATGCTTTAGAAATTAAAATCACACGCTAACTGGGAAAATTATTGAATATATACGATCTCCTGTTTTCTAAAAACGCCACCTATTTTGACTATGGCTGAATACATAAGCCATATACTGTAAACGAAAATTACAACACCTGCAGATCTGATGTGCATAATACAAATAAGAACAATAATAATATCTATTATCCCATGTCCGATGATAAAAATCCAGTTTGATGAGCCATATTTTTTACCCTCAATTCCCCGAAGTATCTTTACAAGTCCGGTAAAAGCATGGAACCCGAGTATATACAGCATAATATATACTACAGGTACATCTGCGAGCGATTCTGCAAAAAGCCCCATATCAAACAGCAGCACTCCCCGATACAGAATATTTCTGCCACCGACCATGTATCTGGCCATTGTGAAAAAGAAAATGATTCTCTTCAGGCCTCTTACAATCAGAGATAATCCCAGAATGACTACAATAATGGGATAGCCGTCAGTTCCGATGAGAATGAGCAGCAATGCGGTCAACAGCATGGCCAGTCCATATGTAAATTCAGTGATTTTCTTGGTTAAGGTCATCTGTTACCTCCCGCCCCGCTTTCTGATTCCCGCAAGCATATTCCCAGACTCAAATATCCTGTCAGCGACCATATTCTTGTGCTTTATTGCATGATTTATGAATCTTCCAAGAACAGTACCCTGCTTATCGTCAGCTGCATGAATATATTCAGCCTTATATTTATCCAGGTCGAAATTCTCAATCTCCATGCCGGAAAGTCTCTCTCCCAGAGCCTTCCAGTCAGCACAGGCATTCAGCTGCCTCCTTGAAAGAATCTGTCTGATATCACCTTCAATATCAGCGACTGCCGCGGTGTCATAAACCTCCGTCTCAAAGACTTCTACTTCACTTCGGATGGACTTCATCGCATAGATCATCTGACAGAAGGCATTATAATAATCCTTCTGATTATCTTTAATGATCTCATCATACTTACCCCACGCAGGAAGGTATTTATATTTGATAAAACAGTAATCCGGCAGATGCCCCGCTCTTCCATGTCCCAGATTCATTATGGAATTCTCATTGTAATTGTATATGCTGTTGGTATACAGCCCCTTTTCAAGGTCATCAGGTGCAGTGGGATTATGTCTGAAATTGATATGCCTCTCCATCTCTTCGCCGTTTTCCGTCAAAATCTCATAGAAATACTGATCCGTATTGTTTATTACAATGGAAGGCGTCCCGGCAAAATATCTGTGAGCCCAGGTATCTGCCAGCACGTGCATTGCTATACCTACGGCTTCAAGCGTCGCAGACCTCTTGGCAAGATTAATGGTTTCTGTTAAAAGCTCTCCATTGGGATTACAGATGAGGCGATACTTATCTCTATATAACCGGTTTCCTTTCACGGAAGCCCCAAGATCATATGGCAGGAAATGGAAAGAAGCCCAGATGCGTGTTATATCCTGAAGCCCTATGATATCAGTCCTTGCATCCATCATCTCAAGCTGCAGCTGGGTGGTTGCGGCCTGACGCGGAGCCCTGATTCCGGACAGCAAAGAAACAGTACACAGATCAACGAACTGCGCACTGTAGCAGATTTGCAGGCTTTCCTCATGTGAGTAGCCTGCCAGATATGCTGCACAATATGTGGCATAATAGTGAAAATCCTCCTGCATATCCCGTCACCTCGATATCCTATGCCGTAAAACCTTAGTCACAATACTGGAAAAAATAATATCAGTATATATAAACATAGACGTGATATCCATAATTACAGAAACTGCGGCGACATCCATATTGGTCGACTCACTTTTACCTCTTACAGTACTATTTACTGAAAAAGCGCACAAAGCCAGCATCAAAAGAGCAAATATCAAATAAACGTATTTATCCTTATTCTTTCTGGCCTCTATGATTGCGGATTTACCCACAAAATAATGAAACAAAAATATGATCAGGAAAAAAAGTATAATTATAGCCCAAAACGCAATCCAGATCACTATGACCGGAATCTCGTCCTCCTGTACATCCTCAAAGTATTTCCCGACCTCCTGCGGATTTAATATGACAAACAAACAAAACCTCAATATACTCCACAAACTGAATATGATTGAAGCCTGTCCGCTTGATATGAGATTATTCCGATACTTCCTCAGTTTTCTTTCGTCCACTTCAGATACTCCACAAACACCAATACACCTCAGTTATCACATATGTGATAACTGAAGAGTATTAAATATTAATATTAACCTTTGTAGTTAAAGGCCATCATGGTTATATCATCGAACTGGTCTGCACCATCAACAAACCTGTTAAGATCAGCAGTGACACACTCAACATATTTCTTAACATCGTCTTCTTTACAGCTATTAAGAGCTGCTGTGGCTCGCTCGATTCCATAGAACTTATTCTCTTTATTGGTAGCCTCAGCCACGCCGTCGGTGTATACATAGAGCACATCTCCGGGATTAAGTGCAAAATCATGCTCCTTGAACTCCATGTCCTCTATCATTCCGAGAGGAACACCATGCTTATAGATAACAGGCTCGAAGTCCATGCCACCGGACTTTAAGATAGGATGCTCATGACCTGCATTTGCTGCGATGCCTTTACCCGTAGATATCTGGAGAATTGCCATCCATACAGTCACGAAATATGAAGCTTCATTGCCTTCACAAAGCTGATTATTGACATCATGCAAAATTTCCGAAGGTGATCCTCCTGCCAGAGTCCTTGTTTTTATAAGCGTCTTGGCGATGACCATGAAAAGTGCCGCAGGGACGCCCTTACCTGATACATCCGCCATCACTAGTGCCAGATGATCATCATCTAAAAGGAAGAAATCATAGAAATCTCCACCGACCTCCTTGGCAGGATCCATGCTTGCGTATACATCAAATTCCGGTCTGTCCGGGAAAGGCGGAAAAATACTCGGCAGCATATCCTCCTGAATTCTGGTTGCGACATTCAGCTCAGCTCCAATCCTCTCCTTCTCAGCAGTAACCTTTTGAATCTCTTCGATGTAGGTGTCAAGATCCTTAACCATGTGTGAAAAACTCGAAGCCAGAACACCAATTTCATTTCGCAGCTTGATCTGCGAAAGTCTGGTCTCAACCTCCTGTGAATCCTTGTTGCCCTCATAGTTCTCCACACTCATCTGCACTTTCTTAAGAGGCGTTATTACATAATAGAATATCAGCCTGATACATATGAGAGAAAAGATTATAAGCATAAATACAGTACAGAATACCTGTTTTATAGTATTCTCCCTGATCGCTCCATATACATCACTAAGCTTATAGGTGAGCCCGACGAACATATTGTAGTCGCCGCAGGTACCAAAGGCCTCATATCTGTCAGCAAACTTCTCTGATTCAGCAAGCTTATAAGACTCCCTCATCACATCCTGCAGAACAGTCCTCTGATCAGCTGTGACATCTACTGTTGTTCCGAGGACATAGGCATCACCATAGTTTGAGGAACGCCTTATCTTTCCATCAGATCCGCTGAATATAAAAATGCACTTCTCATATTTCTTATCAACAGCACCAAGATAAATATAATCAACGCCATAGGCAGCTATCATTTTATTAGATCTTATCAGGATTTCGTTATAAACAATCTCCGCAAAAGCTTTCTTATCCTCTTCAGATAACGCAAGGAACTCCTCAGGAGTTGCATTCTCAATCACAAGTCCCGGATTGCGTGCTTCAAGAAGGCTCTCCTTTTTGATGGTAGCCTCGGTAGTATCATATTCAATATCCAGTGAATCAATGTGATCGAGCCAGTATTCTATCAGAAGATCTATAGTTGGATAAGATCTCATAAAAGGAATAAAGTCATCAAAGATACTCTCAGCGTATTTGTGTTTACTGTTTATAATGCTTTGCTTTGAAGTCTCAGTAAAGATAATGGATGACAGAATACCTATTGCAATAGTTCCTATAAAAAAATAAATCAGAATCTCATAAAAAATACCAAATCTTCCTTTGTTATTATTCATAAAAAAGTTATGCCTCCGAACAGGTCAAAAGATATATAATATAGTTATATTTTATCAGAAAGGAAGACAATATGAACTATAAAACAATAGATTTATCAACTTATATTCGAAGAGAACATTTCGAAAGATTTCTTGGCATTGAGCACCCGATTGCTTCTACAACCGTTCAGCTTGATATTTCCGATTGGTATCATCATATTAAGTCAAAGGGATATCCATTTTTCCTCAGCTTCCTATACGCTGTATCAAGAGCTGCCAATGCAGTTCCGGAGTTTCGTCAGCGAATCAGAAACAGAGGTATAATCGAATATGATTACTGCTATCCATCCTATACAGTTGGTCTGCCCGATGGTACATATCGTTTCTGCCTGGTCAACACCGATCAGTCCTTCGATTCATATCTTGAGGAAGGCAAAAGGAAACAGGAGGAAGCTCTTCATAACGAACATCTCGCTGAAGAGCAGGATCCCGAGAGCCTGCTGTGGGTGACAAGCACCCCATGGTTTAGTTATACACAGTGCGTCCTCCCCTATACTGACAAGAATTTCTCTATTCCCAATCTATCCTGGGGCAAATATACAATTGAGAAAAAACTCGCACTGGAAAACGGCGCTGTTGTCGAGCGCGAAGTAATAACCATCCCTCTTTCCGTTATGATCAATCACGCACTGATGGATGGCCTTCATGTCGGAAAATTCTTTTCACTTTTAGATGAAGAACTCAAGAAAATGATGGAATCTTGAAGCTGATCATCAAATATATACACATGAACAAATTTAGCTCCGGTCTACATAAATGTGACCGGAGCTATTATAGCCTGAAATTATTACTTGGAAAATGTAAGTGACGCGGTTTTCTGAGGCGTTACACTTGTATGTCTCTTGGTTGTCTGTTTTGCAGATCCCATGAGTTTGTCCTGAAGTTCCGTAATATTTGTCTTCTTCAGTGCAGATTGCCTTCTAAAGGATAGTGATTTCTCGCTCAACTCAGCGTTCATGTTCATGGTATCTGTCGTAAGTTTTGCAATCGCAGGGTCATTCCCATTGTACCGAAGAAGCGCTTGGTTAAGCTTGAAGGTCATGTCATTTATTGTACGTATGTCCTCTTTGCCGGTGAGCTTAGTCATAGGCTCAAGCGCTGCTCTGATGTCCTGAACACTCTTATCCCCAGAGTTCTTGATTGAATCAAGTGCGTTGTTGTATCTTGATGAAAACTTGGCATATTCAGCCGCCTTCTCCTGTTCCATATTGGCTGTGGTCTGTTTCGCCTTCAGCAAGTCCTTAGTGCAGCTGAGATTAAGCTCACTCAAGTTATTTACAACCTGAAACTTAACAGGGTTATTTGTCTGGTAGTTGACCAGCGCCACATTGAGCTTATGAGTAAGGTCCATGAACTGTCTGGGGCTCTCACCACCTGTTACATTTGCAAGGCTCTCGAGAGCACCGGTCACTTCCTTCATGTCAGACAGATCTGACTTAAGTCCCTGAATTTTGGTAAGCTCTGCCTTATATCTCTTACCTATACTTCTGAAGTCCTCCTGCATTCCGTAGGAATTAGTTGCATGAGCTGTAGTCGCACGTGAATTAGACTGCTGAGAATTAATAGTCTGCGTTTGAGCAGGCCTAACTGTATTACTCTGAGTTGGCGTCTGCCGTGAAGTAATCGGTACAACATTTTGCGGTGTCACAGGTTTTGCCGTCTGTGTTTTCGGCTTAGCAGGTTCAGTCACCGCTTTAGATGGCTCCGGTTTTACTGCCTGAGTTGTTGGTTTAACAGGCTCTGTCGTAGCCTTTGGCGATTCCGATTTTACCGTCTGAGTCACTGTCGGTTTCTTCTCAGCCTTTGGTTCATTTTTTTGCGGCTCTGCCGCAGCCTTAGGCGGTTCCTGTTTTACCGTCTGAGTCGCAGTCGGTTTCTTCTCCGGCTTGGCCTCAGTTTTCTGCGGCTCTGTCACCGGCTTTTGCTCAGTTTTCTGCTGAGCCTTCTGGGTTTCAGCCTGCTTCTTCACCTGAGCTTCGACCATTTCCTTCTGATCTTCTTCGTAATTGAATCTGAGCTGCTCGATTCTGATCTGCTCTTCTTCTGTCAGTACCTTCTTCTCAGCTACATCATTCAGTTCTTTTTGATGTTTTGTTTTAAGCTCATTTTCTTCCGCTTCAGATCTTTGGGAGGCAAGTTCCCTCAGATTTTCAGCATGGAGTTTTTTGGGCAGATAGGTTCTCTCCGTCATGGCTATACCGTAAGTGGTAAAACCATCGAAAACCCAGGTGTTCTCAAACATGTCACCTTCTCTGCCGCCAAATCTTCTGATGTTTACGCCGAACTGATTTCTCTCATTCATCTCCCCATTTGCTGCTTCCTGAATCTTATCAGGTGGGAGTACCAGATCGCCGTTTGACTCCATTGATACATAAGCACTTGGTACATTCAGGAGAGTCTTGCCATCCTTAGAGAGCTTTACATCTTCTATAAAATTGAGCTTTACGCCCAGTCCCCCATCGCTTAATGCTGTACTGACAAGAGAAGATATCGAAGCTCTGTAATTTGTATCAGGAGTGACTTTTCCTTTCTGATTCTTATATTCATAGGAATCTTTAAAAATTACATCATCGCCCTCTATTCCAACAATCGTCCTGTAATGCCCGTTTATCAGCATTCCGACAGGTGCCTTGACATTAGTGATTGTATCCCTGATTTTACTTTTAAGGAAATCAACCGAATTGTTTATATATTGCTGCTGGTCGATTCCTTTATTCATCTCATTGGTAAAAGGATGAATCTCTATCTCTTTCAGCATGGAATTGGGTAAAACTTCCGTCACCAGATCGCCGCTTTCGTAAGCATTGGATAAAGAATCGGTATTCATATCCTCACTGGTAGAATTTCCCACATACCCGGCATCCTTACGTGAAAGCCTGGGTCTGTAGGAGCGTATCTGCTCCTGGGATAGGGTTATACCTCTTGCCAATAATGCATTACTTAGAAAACACGACCAGCAGCCTGTATTGGATGTCTGAAATGAATTCTGGTGAATATCATCAATTATTACACCCTGCTGACCAAAAGCTCTGACAATGGGCTCTGTTCCAACAGGGCTTCCATTATCAAGTCTCTGCATCGCCTGATCATGATAATTACTGACAAGTCCTGTCGTTTCCATGACATTATTGAGGTAATCAGTGTCATCTTTTGAAAGAGTACTTCCACTCTCATCGAGGTATTCACGGATGACATCAACATCTCCGGTATTCATCAGATTATATGGAATTGTACTCTGTCTTCCTTGTGGGAATTCCCATTTGTTTTTTGGCATATTTCAATATCCTCAATGAATCTTTAATAGTCTGAACCATTACATAACAATCTGCTTTTCACCCCTAAGGTAGTAATTTGCCTTTCTGCAATCCTGTTTATGTTCATCACTCAGTTTTTTAATTTGGTCTAACTTTTTATTTACTTCAGGATTTTGGCTTCTGGTTTTTGCAAGTGTTTCATCAAGATTAGCAAGTCTTTCGGATACCTTATCCGGAGTATCTGTATCTTTATTTTTTACAATTTCCATAAGTTGAACTTTTACATCATGAGTCTCCTGGGCACCTTTTAATGCTAACATTATTTTTTTATATTCATTAGCATACTGAGTTTTTGATTTTTTTATAGGTAAGGCTTTTTTTGTTTTACTGGCTTTAATCTCTTCTATAAGCCTTCTCTTAGCATCAAGAATATTATCATTTGCAATTCTCCTAGCTTCCCGCTTTTGTTTCTCAGCAAGACGCTGAGCCTGAAATTTAGTGAGCTTTTTGGGTGATTCTGTAGATGGCTTTTGTTCAGCTGGCTTTTTGGGTGCTGCAGTTTGAGTTACTGTTGGATTCGTAACCTTTTTTGATGCTGCTTTCTTTGTTTTGGGATTAGTCTCTGTTGTTACAGGCTTCGCTGCCTCGGTAGACTTTGCAGGCTCTACCTTTTTAGCCGTGGGCTGAGCCTTCTTTTGGATAGTCTGCTTAGGCTGCACTGCCTGAGTAGTATTAGCTGCAGGCTTCTTTGCTGTCTCGGTTGTAGGAGCTGTCTTCTTGGCTTGTCCTGTGGCAGGAGCTGTCTTCTTAGCTTGTCCTGTTGCAGGTGCTGTCTTCTTAGCTTCTTCTGTAACAGGAGCCGGTTTTGGCTGCTCAACATTCTTCTGAGAAACAGGTTTCTTGGCAACAGGTATTTCCTGAATAAGAGGCTTCTCGCCGCTATTAGCCTGAGTCTGCTGCGCCAGACTCTTCTCTTTCTGTTTAGCAACTAGTTCACTTATTCCCTTTGCGAAATCCTTAAAGGCTTGTGTATTCTGAAGTGATTCTGCTGTCACAGGGCCGGAACTGAAATCAAGTTCATCGTCATCAGCTTCCTCTTTTTGTGTACCCTTTTTATCCTCAGGCTTTTTCTCCTCAGGTTTCTTTTCCTCGGGCTTCTGTGCCTCTGTGCTCTTCTTAGACTGCTGTTCAGTAACCGGAGCTTTTTCAGGCTCAGCATCCTCAATATCTAATGCTTCATTCTTTGCCTGCTCAGCCTGCAAATTGATGTTTGACTTATCTTCTGACAGATCAGGCTGCTCCTGTGTAGCTTTGGGCTGTTCCTCGTTTACAGCAGGCTTTTCCTCTGTTGCTGCAGGCTTTTCCTCTGTTGCTGCAGGCTTTTCTTCTGTTACAGCTGGCTGTTCCTGCGTCATAGTATTTGTGTCTGTAAAAACAGGAACTTCATTTCCATTGGTTCTGTAATACTCATCTGCCTGCTTCTGGAACTGCTGATCCCTCTGTCTTTCATCAAACTCTGCCTGTCTGTATGAAGCGAGATTCTTTGTCATTCTGCTATTTGCTTCAACACAGTCCATGCAAAGTCTCTGGATATCAGGATTCGTGCCGTTATAATCAAGGGCAATCTGATTGATCCTGTTTCCTGACTCCATCATGGAATTAAGATCATGATTATCTCTGTCAGAGAGCTTATCTATCTCGGCTGACAACTGGTCGATTATCTCTTTATCAGCACCGGTTGCATCAATTTTCTGCAGATCATTGTAAATTCTAATATAATTATTTTTCGAATTGCGCAGTCTGTTCTCATTTCTGTTAAGTCTGTCCAGACCGCTGTTAAAGCTCCTGTTGATCTGCTTTCTGAAATCACCTCTCATATCCGGGATATTTTCTATCTCCTCGAGATCAAAAGGATTGATTTTTGCATCACGGGCATTCTGACTGATTTCAGCCAGAAGATCATCCATCTGCTGCAGATTTTCTTTACCGGAAATGGTTGCGAGCTTCTGAAGGCTCTGTACCAGAGGCTGAAGCTCTTCTCTGTCTTTCCCTTGCGGGTTCATCTCTTTGATATTATTAAGCAGCTGACGGGCCTGCCTGGAATAATCAGCCATGATACTATTCATCTCAGGTGATACGGGCACTCTGCTAAGTGCTGTATTTCTGCTTGGCAGATTGGGTCTGGTAGTAGCAGTATTTGCAGACTGAGGACCCAAGGTCACACTGCCCTGACTCTGCACCTGGAAACCACCTGTCCCGCCGGGCTGTGCTGCCTGCTGAGTCTGTTTGGTCTGAGGCGCAGTCTGACCCTTCTGTGTCTGAGGTGCTGTCTGCTGAGCTTGATTTGTCTGAGGCGCAGTCTGACCCTTCTGAGGCTCTTCATCTGGCTTTTGCTGAGTTTCCTGGCCCTCATTTATCTTCTCAACCTCTTCCTCAGCTTCATCCTCAGGCTTCGCCTCCTCTTTTTTCAGCTCAGCATTATCTTTTAAAGAGTCCTTATCTATTTTTTCGAAATCGTCAATCTCATCCTCTATTTCTTTTTCTATTGCGTCCTTATCTACTACTTCGAAATCATCAGTTTCATCTTCTATTTCTTTTTCTATTGCGTCCTTATCTACTACTTCGAAATCATCGATCTCATTTTCTATTTCTTTTTCTATTGCGTCCTTATCTACTACTTCGAAATCATCGATCTCATTTTCTATTTCTTTTTCTTTATCCTGCTCCTGTGTATCCTCTTCAGGCTTTTCATCCTGATCTACAGCTTCCTTTTCAGGCTTTTCATCCTGATCTACAGCTTCCTCTTCAGGCTTTTCATCCTGATCTACAGCTTCCTTTTCGGGCTCATCATCCAATGTTTCAAGTTCTTCTTCCAGTGCGGCTTCTTCGAATGCTTTTGCTCTCTCTGCTGCGGCTCTTTCTTCCTGGGCTTCAGCCACCTTTTCCGGAGGGGGATTCAGGATAGAACGGATATTCTTTGAGATTCCTTCTCTCTGTGTATCGAGATCTGACTTTTTAGAAAGGCCCACCTTGCTATTATAGTAAGTCTCATTCTTCTGCTGAACATCCTCAAGATCTGCCATGAGCTGAGTCTTTTCGGCTTCAGTCAGATCAAGACCTCTTTGATGATAGTATTCGTATTTATCATGCACACGCTTAAGAGATGCTATGAGATCGTCATATCTTCTCGAATTAAAATGATTCCACTTATCTGCAGCACTCATGTCAGTATACGCCTGGCTCATCTGCTCCAGCATTTCCATGTTCACATGAACACTGCTGTCCCTGAAAGATTTACCTAACTCTGCATCACGGGCAAAGCCTTTGAGATTCGCCTGATGCTGAGCATTATGCCGAGTCATTGCTGCTTCATCCAGAATTTCATGTCTGCTTCCAAATGCCTCTGACATCTCATCTGACAGATCGATCTTGTCACCAAGTTCCTCATCCATATCGCCATTGAAATACTTGGCATTTTCGAACTGCCATCTCCAGGCGCCTACAAATCTCTCATTTACATCTTCTTCAGGCATACCAGTATAATTGGAATCTCTGATAAATGCTTCTTTATATTCATTACCTATTAAGCCCTGTCCCATGTTTTCAAGTGCAAAGACACGGTCATGTAACTGCTCACGATTAAATGCATCACTTTTGGATGCAACATCTATCATAAGCCTGTTTTTCTCGTTCTGATCCATATGATCAAGATCGAGATTATTTTCACGAGCTCTATCTTCAAGCTCAGATACAGCCTGAAACCTCAGATCCCTTCTTCTCTGATGGGACATTGCTACTCTATTTTGAAATTCCTGGAAATCAGGCTGACCATTCGCATCAACAGGATTAAAGAAATCACGAATGCAGCTGTCCATCTGTGCAGCCTCAGCCTCAGACAGATTACCGGCTGAATCCATCACAGCCAGATCTTCAATGAATTTCATTTTAGCCTCTGCTGTATCCAGTGAATTGTACTGATCAGATATTTTTCTTGCAGCACTCTCATCAGTTCCGTCGAGAACATATTTATGTGCATTAAAAAAAGTAGCCTCATCTCTGTAGTTAGTATCAATAGAATTATAGATACTTCTAAGGTTATTTCTTCTCTCTGCTATGAGCTCATCTCTAATTCCAAGCTTACCTATAGTTTTGGTAAGCAAAGTGGGTTTTCGCTGATTGAGATCTTTACCTATATCAAAGCGCTCCCTGTCCTCTGTTGACAGAGAATCTCTAAACTCCTTCTCAGCCTCCTTCTCCCACTCATCTGCTATTTCAGAGAAATTCTCTTTCCCCTGAAGAACAGCATATGCGAGAGTATCGGCATTCCCGCTCCTGAACTTACTGAAATCCCATGCTTTGGCAATTATGGCATCTTTACTTTGCGTTGCATGATAAGCCGCAACCTGATCGCGGTCAGGAGTGTCCTCCGGTAATCCTGCAAATGATGTTTCATAGTTTTTTCCGACTTCAACAAAAGCCTTATACTGTTCTTTCAGCATAGACTGGAATCTGCGCTTTGCGGTTTCATCATCAAGACTTTCACCGCCATAGCCCATATTTATCTTAGGAGTCAGGAATTCCTCCTGAAGTTGAGAAGCCTTATCCGATTCTGCTTTGGTAATCCTTCTGTTATTACTAGCTATTTTGTTTCCGATGAAGAAATCGATTTTCTGTTTGTCATTAAGTCTGCCCACATATGTAGACATATCATCTGCGAATTGCTGAGCTCTTTGAGCATTTACTTCACCGTGTTGTATCATCTTTTAATCTCCTTATCTATAAACTCATTTTCTTTCTGACTCAGTTAAATATCATGTACCGGTATTTCCCACATCTTTAAAATAGAATAAGTCCCGGTACGCTCTATTAAAATATATGCATGAGCTGCCAAATATACACGCAAAAACAAAATGAATTTTCATGTTTTTATTAACAGACCTTATCCCCTCTATATCAGAGGGGATTGGTCTGTTGTTCTTTAGTCACCGTAAGCCACAGGTCTCTCCTCATCGCCTTTGGAGGTCTCAGGAATGGTACTCTTGTCGATGGGCTTATATGGCTCAAAGTTCTCATATATACTGCGGGCACTCGCCGCGGGATCCTCAATTTCGGAATCAGCTGCCAGTGTTGCCAGACTTGCCATATAGTGCTCCCAATCCTGCTTGTTGTCTTCAAGATAGGACTTGACGAGTTCAGAATCCTTCATGGTACCGATTACCTTCTTGTAGAATTCCTGCTCCACTAGTTCTTTTCTTCTAATGGAAGCTTCCGAAGACATCTCCACAGCCACAGGCTTGGTACCCTTATTATTATCTGCATTTTCAGTGGTACCGAATTCACGCTTATTGAACTCCTCATATGCTGACATATACTTCTTATATGCAGGAAGTGTCATTCTCTCGATCATTACAGCTTCTTCCACTGATTCAGCACCGGAGATATTCTCAAGACCTATGAGCAGATCCTCTACCATGGCTATCTTAGTCTCCTTGCTCACATTGCTCTCACCTTCACACATGAACTCAACCAGCTGTGCCAGTGTGCTTGCTGCTGATGTATATGCACCGGCTGCCTGTCCTGTCTGATCATCCTTAAGGATATTTCCTGTCTGGTTGTTGAATATGGACTGGATATACTCTTCCCAGGACTGATTCCTTGCTTCCAGGAAGGTCGCAAAATCAGTATCCGAAAGGAGATAACTCTTCAGCTTGATATACCAGTCAGCGGATCTCATGGCCTTTGACTTCTCACTTATGGACTTATATTCCTTATTCTGCCAGGTGACAAATGCATCCCTGTATCCGCCATAAGGATTTCCGAGGTTCTGGACCTGAGTTCCGAAGAAAAGTGCCTCAACATCACCGATGGTCTCACATTCCTTGATCTTGTTCTTTATGGCATTTACCATTTTCTTCTTGGTATCATCAGTTACTGTGAGCTTCTTATCAGTAATCTTGCCATTCTCATAGACTCTTGCGGTAGTATAGGTGAGCTCTGCGAACTCCCTTATAGCTGATTCGCGCTGGGCTGACAGGTTATCAGGGTTGATCCTTGAAAGGAGATCCTCAAGATATGCTTCCCATACTTCATCCTCACTCTCAGTTGTAACCATCTCAGTATAGGTCCCGTCAGGTGCATATACCTTCTCCGGCTCTAGAGGATGTGCCTCAAAATAGGCATTTTCGATATCCTCAATGATCAGAGCACGTATCTTCATTCTGTCAGGTTCATCAGCCTGCGAACCATCACCCATGATCCCGTCAGTGTTAAGAGCATCTGCAAATGCGTCTGTCTCTTCATCCTGACCTCTCTTGGCACTTTCATAATCCTCTTTGTAGTCCTCAGCTGACTTATTCTCATCGATCATCTTGGTCAGATCTTCAGCTGAAAGCCCCACATCCTCCAGGACTTTATTCCTATCCTTCTGCTCCTGCTTATAGTTCAGAGTCTTACGAAAATCCTGATAAGTCTTGATATCTTTGGGCGCGAACTTTTGCAGCATCTTATCCTCAGTTACTATCTCAGCAAGGATATCCTTCAGATCTCCCATCTCCGTTGTGTACTGTAGGCGCTCCTTAAGGCCCTCCCAATAAGGGTCCTTACTGATATCACCCAGCTTATCGGCTTTGGTCAGAATGAATATCTCATTGAGAGCTTTCTGCTGATTGGTCACCTTCTCCCTTAAGGTCTTCAGATACTCCCAGGAGGAATCACTCTTGGAAAGTCCCTTTGCTATTGCCATTGAATGCAGCTTATTCTTAGCTGTGGCTTCATCACGTTCAAAGAGAAGTCTCTCCTCCTCAGCCTCCTCTGAATGATCTTCATCAAAATCAACCAGAACAGTTGTCTGCTTCGTAATCTTGCCTTCTGAATCCTCCTCGATATCCACACGTGTTCTGTGAAGTCGTCTTACATAGTCGATAGCCTTCTGGTCAAGCTCATTTTTCATAGCCTTTTCAAGTATTTCATTCTTCGCCTTATTGAAGGAGAAATCATACACCTTGGCTCTCGCCAGATCCATGGCCCCATAGAGGAAATCCTCAGTATCAAAACCGATTATCTTATAGTCTTTTGTTTCATTATCAAGAAAGCTCTGATAGTAAGAACCACTTCGAAGGTTTATAACCTCAAAGTCGAGTTGGTTAACATTTTTCTTTGTCACCTTATTATTCTTTTTAACATCGATAACCTTATTTACAACTTTAAAATTCATAAGCGAAAGCCCTGAATCATATGCTGTGATAAGAAGCTGATTATTATTAACTGCCGTAAAACTTGATGAAGACTGAAGGGTTCCAACACGGCTTGAGTTCAAACTAAGTGTGATATCTTTCTGTGTTGTAGTAGTACTTATATTATCTTTATACTTCTCATCACCTTTCATCTCATTGTCTACACGGTTAGTTACAGCTGCCTGAGTTCCTGATTCAGTGTAAGGTGTAAATCCTGTTGATGACAAAAGCTTCTCATTCTCTATATAACAGCTTGAATCATCATCTTCCTTCCAGGAAATTGAGGTTATTTTGGTTTTACCAAAAACCTTTTTAGAATCAATGGTCGGAATATAGAACTTAACACCTTCCTCTGTTATAAGCATCAGGATATTTGCTGTAGCACCATTTCCAAAATCGTACCTAAGTGAGCCTGTATCTATGGCAGCTCCAGGAACATCTTTATCACTGAATACAATTCCTGCTTCCATCTCCAGCCTGATTCCGGATGTATAGATCATATTTCCATCTTTATTCTTTGCATCATCATAGAATAGAAGCGCTCCCTTATCTACTGATGTAGTACTTGAACCTTCAGTATTATCCATATCCGCTGACTCTATATACGATCCAGTAGGAAATACCAAACGATAAGATTTCGGAAAGGTACCGGCAGGAATCGTATAGTTTTCATCCTTTTCATTAACTATAGTAGATACATAACCACTAAGAGCATTTTTGAAATCATTCTTCGAATAACCGGTTGCAATTGTAGTTTTTATTGTAGAAAAGGACATAGGCATACTTTCAGGATCCTGATTATATGGAGCATACGAGCTTCCTAAATAGTCATAAAGATCAAAATATATAACCTGACCCTCAGCATTAATTACATTTCCCCCGTTAAATGCAGCAAGGAAGTCTCTTATCGTCTGTTCGTCAGTACCTGTTTTGCTTATAATGTACTCAACTAATTTATCCACAATTTTCGATGCTTTAGCTGCATCTGGTACCCATTTTTGTACCGGCCTAGTAATCAATATCTCTTCGTTATATTCGTAAGGTACATAATAAACCGGATCTTCAACCCTATAATAGGTTACTACATTTAAATCTAACTCATCGTTGGAATGTTTATTCAGAATCGGGTACAGCCTTGGTGCTTTATATGCACTTTTTCCATATGTTTCATCATCCATATTTATACTGGTAAAAAACAGATTCTGATAATACCAATTTTCCTTTTTATCCGGCAAATTGGAGGTATTCTTCCTCTCCCCCGAATCAAATCCCCCTACATATGGCAAAAGATTATTATTGCGATAGAATGTCTGTAGGGTCACTAATCTTTCCGATGCAGACATTGACTGAAGATATCTTTCTAATATATTCAAAATATGGCTCATCAGACCATACAGATAGTCTCTCCAAAAACGAAAACCAATAAATGGGTAAAAGCCCCAGTAATATCCATTAGCAAATCCTGTAACAAATAGCCCCTCCCCTCTCTTTTCAGAGAAAAAAGGAGTAAAGTTATCCCCTACACTCAAAGACACTGTTTCCCCGGTGTAAGGATTATAGCAATTATTATATTCTTTACCTCTTTTTAGCTCATAGAAATTAATCTTTTCATAATTTGCTTTATAATAATCAATCTGTGTTTGATAGTTCTTATTTACAGATATGAATTTGCCATACTCACTGTTGAGATCAAATTTGGTAAGGCATACAACTCTGTTAAATAATGCATCAGCAGACCAGGGGCTCTCACCTGTGTATATCATAAGTGATGCGTACATCAGACCGGTTGAGTCTGTTACAACAGATTTGATCAGGTAATTGAGCTTCATATTGGCAACTGAACCGCCACCCGCGTTGTAGGTGTGACCGGTAGCGTTTTGCAGATCACTCATGGCCTCATCTTTTTCTTTTTTACTCTCATCACTATCGTCACCGAAGTCAGATACCAGGTCACTTACATTCTGCCCACTTTTTGCTTTTGCTTTAATATCAGTTTCAAGCTCTTTAACCTTATAGTCGAGGATACCTCCGATATCTATATCTCCTGTAAGCTTAAGCTTTGAATTATATGTCTTTGCGTGACCTTTTTGATCCACAATAAGATATGTTCCGGTGGATGCGATTCTGGTACCATAGCAATGTGAGAGCATATAAAATTCATAATTAGGAGATTTATAGAATTCGACACCTGTATTGGCTTCTCCGCCACTTTCAGAATTAGCGGTATTCTTATTATAGGCCTGGGCATCGAGAACAAGATATTCTTTTGTGGACGGTTTATAAGCCATGAGAATCATGGCGTCGAATTCAGACTTTTTAGACCTGTCTATTGCCTCATAAGGTTCATCAGGTCTGATTTTTGTTTTTCTACTGTTGATATCTGAATCGCTGAACTTTAATTTCTCTATTTCCTTGTCTGAAATATAGGCAGGCGCACAGTAATAGTAAATGAAATACCCTTCCTTGGTATAATCAAGGCATATGAAATCCTGGAAGAAATCAGGATTATTCTCAATACCGGGCAGCAGATAGAAAGCATCCGTTCCGGTGATAGCAAAACGGTCCGGATCTCCTTCCCCATAACTATCGGTTACAACAACCTTGGGAGTTACAAGTGGAGGCGCGGTTACAATAGTTATCTCGCCGTCACCAAGGATATTATTACAGCCTGTAGCTGTATAGGCTATGGAAAAGCACAACACTAGAACAAGAGCAGTCCGGAACTTCCTTCTGATCTGCCCTCTGTGCGTCTTTATTATCGATGATAGATAGTTAACAATTCTCTTCATAATCTGCCTCGTGTCTGAATAATAATTTCTGTCCCTATAATAATGTATGTTTCAAACACGAAAACACCACGCTGATGACTAGATGAAATCATCCATGGATTTACCTTCCGTGAATTTACGGCATTTAATAATAACACGGCGATATCTCTCTGCCGCGGCCTTCTCGTTTGTATCCAGAACCTGGGCTATCTCCTTGAATGACAACTCAGCATTGAGGCGAAGAGCTACCAGGTATCTCTCCTCATCGCTGAGATTAGAGAGGATTCTCTCAGCCTCTCTATTAATTGCGTATGCGGATACATCCATCGTATCCTCCGTAGGAGTCTCTGGTAATGTATCCGTAGATATTTCTCTCTGTGTGGATGCTTTCCTGTACTGCATCCCTACCGCATGCAAAGCGATGGAACACAGCCAGGTCCTGGCAGAGGCTATGGAAGGGTCAAACCTGTCATAGCTGTTAAATGCATTGGTGAAGGTCTCACTTGTCAGATCCTCAGCCAGTTCTTTATGCAGCACCTTCATGTAAATAAAGTTGTAAACGTATTTAAAATTTTCCGAGTAAACTTCTTCGAAGCTTACCTTAGACACTATCTCCCCCACGATCTAGTCTCCTTGGTTTATATTTTTTGCCGATGGTTTACTTGTTAGGTACCATGGGCTGATTGTTACTCATTGCCTGTGACTGTTCCATTTCCTTCTGTGCACTGCTTGTCTTCGCAGCTTCTTTTCTCTTCTTTGCACCCTGTTCTACCTTTTCCCTGAACTTCTCATGTTCCGGGCTGTCATCAAACAGGTTCTTCTTATTGGCTTCAGACTGCATCTCAAGCTCCTGTTTCTGCTGTCTTTGCCTGTTTGGATCATTCTTTTGTTTAGCTTCACCTGCAAAGAGATCCACTTCATTTTTCTCAGACTGAAGGCCTAATATCTCTTTATTGAGGCTCTTCTGACTCTGAGGATCCATTTCTCTTCTTCGTCCCTGGAAGCTCTGAGTCTGACTCTTTGTCTCACCAAGCTGCTCATTTTCTCTTTCTACAGAGGGCTTACCACTCAGGTGATCGCTCTGGATCTCATCCTTTTGTCTCTCGGTAGATGACTGATTACCGAGATTTTGCTGAAGATTCTCCTGCTTCTGTTCAATATTCTGTTTATCCTGCTGTTTTGTATCGGAAGGCTGATCATTCTTATCCTTATTGCCCAAAAGCTCAGGATGCTTTTTTAAATAAATGGGCTGATTCAGTCTGTCCTGTACGAAATAGGTATCCACATTCTTGAGTTTCTTACCTGTAGCAGCCTTATACTCCTCTGCTGCATTCTCTATCAGACCGATGTTCTCGTCATGGAAAGCATCTCTTCTTTTCTGCTTCTCTTCCTCAGGAAGTGCATTCCACTGCTTCTCATAATTCTCCAGGTCTTTCTTGCTCCACTTATGGGCATACTCATTGGAAATATCCATGTTGTTGTATGCCATCTTATCGTGTACATTCTTGGGAATATTCTGACCCTTTTCATTTATGTTGGCGAATTTCTTATTCTTTTTGTACTGATCATATGCTTTACCGCCAATTGCCTCAATGAAGTCGGTAAAATATCCCAATATAGCTTGGAAGAAATCGACCATATACTCCATTGGAGTTTTTTCACCTGCCATAATCCGTCGCTCCTTTACTTACATTGTAGGGCCATTTTTCTTTGGTGGCTGTATCTGGTTAGTTTTCTCAGCCGCATGTGATCTTGTCCTCGATGCACTCTGCTCAGTCTTAGCTGCGCCATTGGATACACCGCTCTTCTTCATAAGATCATCAAAGCTGATATTCTTAACCGGAGGGAATAACTCCTTCCTGAGTGTCTCCATTAAATTTGTTTCTTTAGAAAAATCTGCACTTTTCAAAACCTGTTCTACGTATTCCATAACCATTCCTCACATACTTGAGTGAATATCACAAATCATCATCCTCAATCACATTCTTCTTAATGGGATCCTGCTTTTCTCCAAATACGTCATCATTTGCTTTATTAACTTCTGATGCAAAAATGTTCTTCATCGTCAGGTCAGATTCTGAACCGACTATTTCATTTATGCTCATATCTGATGATGAACCTGCGATATCACTCATTGTCATATCTGACGATGAACCTGCGATATCATTCATTGTCATCTGTGATGATGAACCGAATATATCATTCATGGTCGATTCCGATGTATTTGTGAAGTCATTTAAAGTGTTACTGTCAATTGTTCCAAAAAGGGCATTTTCATCTTTTATCAATTCAGAACCGCTCAGGGTGGATGACGTAAAGTCTGTTCCGCTTACTGGCGATCCCGTATTTCCTGTTTCAATTGGACTGTCAGCAAACAGATCCACGTTACTTACTGCTTCACCGCCAACTATTTCCTTCATGGATATAGGCTTATCCTTACCGGCCTTACCTGTAAGATTTACACCGTCAATTGTTTTGGCTTTCGTGATATCAGCTTCCAGAGGATTCTCTGCGAAGAGATCTACATCACTCACAGAATCTCCGCTCACAATATCATGCATGGACATTGCCTTATCACTCTTGGTTCCTGTGACTGCACCGTCTCCGTTGAGGTCAAGTCCTGTTCCGCTCTCTGCTGCAAGAAGTGCTGCTTCATCGATCTCAGCCTTGAGAAGCTCATCCATCTCTTTCTTCTTCTTTTCTTCCTTCTGAGCCTCCTGACCAACCCATACATAATCATGATTCATGGCATCTGTATTGCCTGCAGCCAGGAAACTGTAATCCATCTGGCCTTTCTGAGGCTGATTAGGATCGAAGCCCTGCTGCTGACCATCAAGCGGAGCATTTGCGATATCTTCAAGTATCTGAGCTCCGATCGCTGCTTTGAGAGCCTTGTCTCCCGAGGCCTTATCGCCGGTCTTTTTAGCTTTGGACTGCGCGGGTTTCTTATCCTTCTGCTGCGCAGTAGCTGCAGTCTCCGCTATAGAATCTAAAGACTCTATAGGCTCTGCCTTTATTGAAGCTGTAACCGGTTTGGCCTTAGGCCGTGCAGGCTTCTTTGCTGTAGCCGCTGCTCCTGTTTTCGGAGCTTCTTCCGTTGTCTCTATTATAGTTGTATCTGTTCCCTGAACACCTGCGGGCTGAGCCCCTGTAGGCTTGGCACCTGCAAATGCAGCACCCTTTTTAGGTGTAGTTGCGGGAGTCTTTGAAGTACTTGCGGTACCGGATGCAGGTACATTTGCGGAAGGCGCATCTCCTCCGGGCTTTTTGCCGGTGAACTGACTTCCCTGACCCTGAGACGAACTTCCGGGTTTGCCAAAAGCATCACCCTGTCCGGGCTTTGCGGGGGCACCGCTTTTGGTAGAGTCGAGGAGCTCTGCTACTCCGTCACTTGCTGCTCCGACTGCTTTATTAAATAAATAACCTGCTACCCTTCTGAAAGGATAGGATGCGGCGCTCATAGCCGCTGTAGTTAACTTTTGACCGGACTGTATGCCCTCCAGCTCTCTGCTGGCTGCATTTTCACTCATTATTCCGGTTATTATAGGGCCTGCCTGAATGATCGCATAGGCACCTACCAGTACGAAAATTAGATTTACAAGGTATACAACACCGGGCGTAGTCCCCGGTCCGAAGAATGATACCTTATTACTGAAGATAAGTTCTATCACTCCCAGGTATACATTGATTGCTACAACCATGCCGTAGCAGGATACTAATCTTCCTATGAAGGTATCCTGCCAGGTCTTGAAATGCTCTCCATCATCAAGTGGCATATAGGCTGCAAAAAAAGGTTCTACCAGGAGAAGCAGTATACAATCGAATGCTCTCATTACCATTGATACGGCCATCATTCCGAATATGTATATGAATAGTATTGCTCCTCCGATGGTGATAACATAATCAATTCTTCTGATATCAAAGGTCTTAAGGACAACAGTGATATCATCTCTCATTAGTGTTCCGTTATTCAGTTTTGTTCCTTCATAGAAGGGTTTTCTGTACTTATCAGTAAGCCCGAAATCACTTGTGGAGTTTATGACCTGCTGACTTGCACCAGCCAGAGCTGATGCTCTTGTTGTGGAATTGTAGTAAGCGGCATCGCTGAAATCCTTTGTCCTTACTGCATCCAGTGTACCCATGGTGAAAATCACATTTGATACGGATGCCTGTGACGGATTAGTCGCCATGTCTATGGATTTAAGAACTGCATCCCCCAGTGTGATCATGAATAATGCCATTACCGGGATCAGGAGCATTCTTAAAAGCGCATTAGCCGTAAGGCGAAGCACTTTTGATGCTGTACGCCTTTTTCTATCGTCCTCTTCCATGTCGAAAATCGATTTAGCCGTTGCTATAAGGGAGACCAGAAAACATAACACGAAGCTTGCTCCGATCATCCCAAACAGCGCCGCGACTATATAATTATTTCTAAAAATTGTAAGAAGAAAGGACCCTGATTCTACATAAGTTCCGTTTGACTGTGTATAGACCGGTAACAGACCACCAAAGAGTCTAAAGGTTTTCTCAACCGCATCCAGTACCCATAGGAGAATTTTCGTGATCCTATATAAAAGATCATAAATGAAATTCTCCAGGAGAGTTATTGTCAACTGTATTGCGAACTTGTACTGCATCTCCAGCAGTGGGAGCAGTACGTAATTAAACAGTGTCGAAAACAGTGTGTTGAAAAGGCTCGTCATAAAGTCGAACAGCGGTGATAGTATGTGATCATATATCCAGTTTAAGCACTTCTGTAAGAATCCAAGTTGGACAAATGCCCTTACATACATAGATAATTCTAATTCCTCATCTTAGATTTACTTAAAACATTGATCTCATATAGGTAGCTGCTGATACTGCAATACCTGAAAGAGTGGTCTTGTTTGCCTGCATCCAGTTGAAAAGAGGCCCAATTGTCAATCTTAATACTACAACGAGGATGAAGATAAGAAGATATCCTGTGATTGCATTCTTGAGAGCCATCTTAGCTTTCTCTCTCTCCTGAGGCTCATCAGCCTTAGCAAGCTTAACACCAAGAAGTACACACCAGATTGCACCGAGTGCTCCAACTACCGCTACCAGAGGTGTAAGAATGTTATTGAGCATACCAACGATAGGTGCGGATACTCCTGAGAAATCAACATCAACAGCACCGTTTGTGCTTGTAGATGTGGATGCTGCTGCTGCCATTATTGTTGCCTTTGCTAAAATTGTCTGTAACATAGTTTTGTCCTCCTTAAGTTACAATTTGTTGTTTGCCCTTTGTATATATATTTGCATGAGATAAAAAAATCCCACGCATATATAACAAATTTTTTTATTTTATTCTCATGTAATGTTTTGAGGTCAGAATCACGAACATACTCATGAGAATAAAAGCACTTAAAAATATGATGACAAGCGGCCAGGGGATCTGTCCCTTTCTGAGTATTATGAAGTTATACTCTCTGACATTACCTGTGGAATCCGTTGCTGTTATGTAATAATTCCCGGCTGCTGCAAGTATGTGGCTATCAGAAACTGCCGGTTGTCCGTTGTACCATATCTTTACTTCTGTATCGGGATCATCCACTTCATAGGCTACATTCCCGGCAAATGAGCCCTTTTCCAGCTCACCGTCGAAATATATTATGGGCGGCGTCGTATCTCTTACAAAATAAATACTGTAATCAGGCAGTGAATCCTTCAGATTCGCAACAGGCTTATAATTGATCTCATATACCCCATCCTCGTAAAGAGGGGTGTATCTGGTATCAGGAAAAGACATATTCCTGCCATTGCATATCACGCTGTCCAGTGAATACCCCTCAGGAGTCCATATAAATGAATCCTTCCTTTTCTCAGTTGGGGCCACTATTTTGAAAGTGCCGGGAATAACTGCCGACTGTCCCTTCTCAACAGTGCCTATCTGAAATTCATAGTTCCCATATTCGCGGAAGAAATATGCACCATCTTCTCCGGGAGAATCTGGCAGGACTTCCCCATCCCTGAGAATATTGAGAAGCTGTATATTCTCATCGGGCTTTATTGCCACAGCATAATTGGTCCAGCCTCCCAGAGGGACAGACATTGATATTCCCTTTCCCGAAGAATAGTAATATCTGTACATTTTCTCAGCTCTGTCATATCCGCTGTGGAATTTCGCCAGGTTAAGAACATGTTCACCCAGGCTGTCGGCCATATCATTAACTTCAGACTCTGAAGGCAGGGACTTCTGCAGCATTTCTTCCACTTCTTCTGCAGACAAGTGATCCGCCTCTTCTTTGATGCCGTTCTCTATATCTTCAACAGTGAGTCTGTCCTCGTCGTTTATGTCATAGCTGCTGTCTGCATTGATGTCCTCATAGATCTCATCGATCATCTGCTGCTTTTCTTCCTCGGTCATCTCGACATCGAAATCATCCTCTGCAGACACCTTCAGATTGGGAGCAAAGATCATAATGACTGCCAGTGTAAGAGGCAGTATTTTTTTCATTATCTTCAGTCCGAAATCTTCACTATTTCTCATTTACAGAGCCTTCTGATCCTTCCTCATCTGAGGTTGCAGTTCACGCTGTCTGACGCGTTCTCTCTCTCTTCTGGCCTTTGTTCTCGCCTGTTCCTTGGCAACGAGCTGTTCGAAATTGATCACTCTTACACCCGGTTTTCTGGAGGGTTCATTACTTACTACCGCTCTTGCTTTCTCCGGTTTGTATCCATTTTCTTTACGCCTTTGACGCTCTTCGTCAAGTGATGCCAGATGCTTTTCCCATATAGCTTTGTTCTTTTCACTATCAAAATAAGCCATAAAATTATTCCTTTGTTTCTTCTTCAGCTACGAAGTTGCCTATGACCCCGTTCATGATCTGTGCATGGACAGAGCCGCTTGCAGGAAATACTGCTACATAGTATTCCTTGGGACTTCCCGTTATCTCCTGTGTTTGGAGAGCATTAGGGAAGCTCTTTACAAGACCTATAGCATCTCTCTCACTAACTATTCCCATACTGATGACTCTGTCTCTTATATCCTCTCCAAGTCCCACAGGGTTGTCATAATCCTTGGGTGATACAAAGTCTATGTTGGGTACACTCTGTGAGATTGTCTTTACATTACTGAGTACTCCCACTGAATATCCTGTCATCAGATTAAGCGAATCCGTGTAGTCATGAATCGCTGTCAGCAAAAACAGTGAGCTGTTGCCGTAATCCGTCGATGTATTGTAGCCTGAGAGTCCCATGTCTGTTGAGATTCTGCCAAGAGCTACATCCGCTGCCTTGGTATCAAGTAGTGATAGTGCCTCTGACTGAGACTCCGCTTCAACAATCTTGAGAGACAGTCCCTCAGCTTCGGCAAGCCCCTGAGCCAGAGACGGTTCAATTCCTATGAGTTCACCGCTGTCACCTCTTCTGGCGAATCTGTCATCGCCCTTAACTATTACAGCTGTAAGCATGCCGGGTGAAATGGTCGCCGCCGACTTCTGTGATCTTCCACTGAGTGCTCCCAGTATTGCCACGAGGAGCAGCACTACTACAACCACTCCCACCGCTATGAAGATCAGCTTGTTATTCTTGAACAGCTCCGCTACATTTATCCCCGGAACCCTGTCACTTTTTTTCTCCTTGTTATCCTCTGCCATTTTTCCTCCCCTTTACTGTATATAAATATAGGTATTTCTTTTTTATATAAGTAAGCTTTTTTATTACATTGTGAAAAGCTCCTCTATTCCTTCACCTGCGACGATATTTACATTCGTCCTCTCAGAAGGCGATGTAATTACGAATGCCCGTCCTCTTCCATTGTTGATAATATCGTCCTGCTCACTGGCATTGATGGCGCCTGCGTTCTCATACAGTTTAACCAGGTCCGTCATATCATTGGGCGATAGCGGGAATATGAAGCTGTACTGGCTGGCATTGATGATCGCCGTGGACTTTCTCGCCAGCTCCTCAGTTCCTACGAAGTCCTTGATGTTCTGTGTGATGACTATCTGCATACCGTTATATTTACGGATACGCTTAGCCAGCTGGAACATGAAATCAAGAGCTACAGGGAACTTCTCATCAATGAATACGTGAGCCTCGTCGATTACAACCACAATCTTGCGGTTTGCGCCATAGGCCATATTGTATTCACGGTTCTTGATGATCTCGTTATCGAGCCACTTGAGCACAAGAAGCATCTGTGCATTTGCAACGGTACCGTTCTTGTTCGCAAGAAGTGACTGGAAATCGAATACTACAAAGTTCTCTTCGGTTGTTATGGAAGCAGGTCCATTCCAAAGCTGGGAATCACGACCGCCCGTAGCGAACTTACTGATGTAGTTGGTGAGGATTCTCAGGTTATTCTTGGAATAATCACCCTTTGTCATCTGATAGTCATTCAGGATCTTGTCATAGAGATCATCGAAGGTAGGATAATCATCAGGCCCCAATTTGGACAGATCCGTGAACTCATCTATTCCCTTCTCCTCATACATCTGAGTGGTTACATTATTAAGCTGCTCGAGAGCATCTCCGCTGATACCTGGAAGTATCTGCTTATAGAACTCTTCAAGGAACTGCAGATGTGTTGAGTAGCTCACCGCTGACTCATTACCGAAGGTATCATTATCCTCCTCATCATCAGAGAGGGATGTAATTATATGGAAGGGATTAAGCCTTCCCTGTGTGGCACTACCCACATCGATGACCTTACCGTTAAGTCCCTTAGCCATCTTGGTGTACTCATTCTCGGGGTCGAGGATGAATATCTTTGAATTCTCTGCAGCCAACTGAGCCAGGATTGACTTGGTCGCATAGGATTTACCGGATCCGGACTTACCTATGATAACGGTGTTGGAGTTAACCCTCTCATGATCTCTCTTGAAGAAATCTATGAATACAGGTACTCCTGCCGAATGACCGATATACAGTCCGTTCGGGTCATTGAGGCTCTTATATACGAAGGGGAATGCAGCAGCTATGGAGCTTGAGTGTATTCCGCGCTCGTATTTTTCAAAGGCATCGAACCCTCCAAGGGCTCCTGATACATATCCTTCAAACTCCTGCATGAACATGTCAGTCACCTTGAAGCTCTCTTCAGCAAGCTGCCTTCTGACTTCCTTCTTCATGGCATTTACATCCATATTGCTGGTCTTAACACCGCTCTTAACAGCTTCTGAGAGCTTATAGTCATTGACCTGTATGAAGGTATTTACATTGAACAGCATCTCGTTCTCGCCCTGAAGCAGGCGCAGCACATTGGCGAGGGCCTGAATCTGGGTATTCAGATCTATGATCTTGGAGGCTCTTCCTGTCTCATTGTGCTGACTTCGAAGTTCTTCCAGCGAACGGTCAATCTGCCTGATCGCTTTGCCTCTCTCGATAGGTGTCATCCTCATGACTACCTTGCAGCCGACCTCGTTATACATGGTTGCTGCCCATGCATTACCAACTACTATCGGATAATCTCTCAGTCTGAACTGATGTGTGATGAGATCATCATAGTGTACCTGACGTGTGGTGAACTTGATCTTATCAGGGAGTATCCAGTCCATATACTGTTCCGGCTTCAGATTATAAACCTCTCTCTCATCGAAGTTCATACCGTAATTGTATTTAAGGAATACTGCAAGCTCAGGTCCCTTGAGCTGTTTTGCCTCAATATTGTTCTGACCGAACTGAGTAACACAGTTTTCAGCCTGACTCTGAATGAGAGTCTTATCCTTGTTTATGAATACAACATAGTGAAAAGGCTGATAAATCTTGTTCTTATAGTTCATGTCCTTGAGAAGTTCAATTCTGTCATGAACTATACCTACACGAACTGTAAGCTCATCGCTGTTAAGAAGTCCATTCATGTACGCTTCTTCAAGTTCACCGATTTTAGACTCCTCATTGGTTATACAGCTGTCATACATAAGAGGTCTGTCCAGCTTCACCAGGAGTATGGTCTCATCCGGTGCTGCTGTTCTGAGTATTCCGCCAAAAACCCTGTCGATCATGTTGTTCTGTCTGGTCTCGGTATAGAAACGGAACTCCACGGAAGGTACATTGACTACTGTTGCGTAATAATCCGTACCATATTCTATGAAATTACCATCTATTCCCGTGAAGGAGGTGATGTCCTCGACAGAAAGAGTCTTGGTCTTCTCACCATCCTGTCCTCTTTTGGCGAATTTCCTGGGTCTTCCCAGATATCTGAGGAAGTATATGATCATAAGATATCCCTTGTCATCATCTATTGGTATGATAAGGGCTGCTGTGATGGCAGCGACAACAAAGGCAAAGATGAAATGCCATTTAATATTTGCCATCAGGAGCATGACCGTCAATGCTGCGCCGGCTGCACCAACGCATACATCAACAACCTCCAGTCCCGGAAACAATTCGAGTCTTACATTCGTTTTCTTTGGAATAACTCTCATGTATGTTCTTCCTTTGCAATTGATTAGTTACATTTTTTGAATTCAAACGTCAATCATAAATCATCATCATCGACGTCATTTATACTTCCTACCTCATCGAAAAGATCAAAATCGCTATCTATATCGGGCATATCAAGCATTTGCTTCAGTTGTTTATTAGAAGAATTGCCTGTTTTGGCAGCCGGTTTACTTCCGGATGAGCTTGAAGGCGCAGATGAAGGTACATTTGGAACTGATGCATTATCACCTGATTCACTGCCAAGCTCCTTCTTTGAACCAACAAACTGCTGCTGCGCCTCACCTGAGCCGCCATCCATCTGAGTAGCTGTACCAAACAAAGTGCCCATAGCTTCTGTTGCTATATCAGCTCCCATAGATGCGGCATCAATCAGCGTATCCTTCACAGCTGTGGCTGTATCGTTAGAATCCTTGCTTCCACCACCGGATGACTGTGAACCTGAGCCGGTTTCATTACCGCCGCCTCCGGATGACTGAGAGCCGGAGCCCGATCCATTACCGCCGCCACCAAAGGACTGATTACTCTGTCCCGAAGGAGATGAACCCGTGCCTCCACCTCCGGATGAAGAGGAAGGCCCTGATCCACTGCTTCCTGATGATGAAGAAGGTGGTCCTGATGGTGTATTACTGCTACTCGTAGATGGCTTGCTTCCTGTGAACTGATTTCCGGAACCTCCTGCGCCACCACCGGCGCCGCCACCGATGCCTGAAAAAGCATTTCCTATTCCTTCTACTGCTGCATCCTTAAGTTTGCCCATACCATATTGAACGGGCTTAGATGCTAAATCCATCATCTTGCCGGTAAATGCCATACCGGCTGCTGCTGCGCCGCCCTCCTGCATTGCAACCGCACTGTTTAAGAGGCTGGTTATAAGAGGTCCTGCAGTAAGTACTGTTGCTGCACCGCCAACCAGAAGGATTATCTTCATGAGCATATCCATCAGGATATCTCCGACACCATTCTGCGGTGTGAAGGATATTTTTCCTTCAAATACCATCGCTGATATCAGCAGGTACAGATACATGGCTACTACCATTCCATATCCGGAGAATATCTTGGCTATAAACATATCCTCCCATTTTTGGAAGTGTTCTCCATCATCCAGCGGCATGGTCGCTATGAAGAACGGTTCTATTAGTAGCAGAACCAGCACATCGAATATCCTGCTGGTGAACACGAATAGCGATGTTCCCAATATGAATATGAATAGTATCGCGCCACCTATTCCTACTATGAAGTTGATCCTTCCCATATTGAAGGTGGGATCAACATCCGCTGCTTTGGTATAATTCTTCGTACCGTTATAGAAGGGTCTTCTGAATTTATCCTTTAGGCCGTAGTCGCTGGCAGCGCCGGGATGTGATGCCAGATATGCGGGTCTTGTACTGTAATTATAAGCAAGTAATTCTCCGCCTTTGCCATACTTCCTGCCGTCCTGATCTACTGCCCCCTTCTCATCATCCACCGCATCGAGAGTGGATATTACGAAGAGCGACCGGGCTATTGTCACATCATTATCCAGCGTCATAGCCCTTGTCATACTGGTTAGCACTGCATCACCGAGCACTATCAGGAATAATCCAAGAGCAGGTGCTATAAGCATTCTAAGCAGTGCCTGAGCGGTTTTTCTAAGAACATGCCCCACAGATTTTGATCCGGGTCCGCCCATGTCTGACATAGACTTCAGCACACCTGCAATTGCGAAAGCAAAGCATAATACAAATGAAACTGCAATAATAAGCAGCATGGAATTGACTATAAAGGGCTTCCTTGCAAGTATGCTAAGGAGTGATCCTGTCATTCCTGTCTTCACGTCCTTAACAGGTGCTGTCCCCGCCAGGACGTTATAGATATTCTGCATCATGTCTACTATCGACAGTATTGCGACTTCTATTCTGAAAAGAATTCTGGAGATTACTCCCCAAAGCAGCTTCGCTACAAGCTTTATTACTATTTCAAAAAATTTCTGAAGGATAGGTCCAAGTATATTCTCAAAAACCCAGTTAAATACATCTGATAAAAGCGATGATACCCACTTGAAAACGGGTTGTAATATCTTATCAAAAACCCAGTTTATGGCATCCTGGATCCATCCAAGCTGTACAGGAGTATACATTAATTACCACCTCCCTGGCCTGAACCACCGGAGTCGCCGCCTCCACCGCCACCGGAGCCACCTTCACCTTCGCCGCCTTTGCCCTGCTGGAGCATATTGATGCCCTTCTGGACATAGCCGCCGACCTGCTTGGCACCGCCGACGAGAATCTGGTCAACAGCACCACTGGAGGTGTGAAGGAATTTGGATACTTCAGGATTGATCAGATCCAGCATCAGGTTCTGGCTCTTATAAACGGCATATCCACCTGCAGCTATGAAGAACAGTCTGAACAGGTGTGTGGTGAGACCTACTGCCTCAACCTCGGTTCCTGTCATTGCTGAATCAATTGCTGCACTCCACTTTGCATAGTTTCCTACCTTGAATCCCAGCTCCAGACCACCGTTTGTTACTATATACGGAAGCAGAACCAGATACATCTTCATTGCGAGGATAGGTCCAAATACGCTTATCATGAAACCGACGAACATCTCTTTCCACTTCTTAAACTTGGCGCCGTCGTCGAGCGGCATCATGGCCACGAAATACGGACTCACCACATATAGTATGAGTATCATGAATATTCGGCTCATAGCTTCTATGATGAGTTTCAGGAATATGATTATCACCAGACCCGTTTCAAAGAATGCATAGAGCCAGTTGATTTCTGTTACATCTATATCTTCATAGGCAGCTTTCTCATTTTGGAAATGCTGTCCACTTAGATAATACGATTCATTTGATTTATTTCTCAGGGCATCCTTTACAGTCAGGTAGAATATCAGGTCACATGCCCTGGTATCAGCATTTGGAGTTACTGTCTTGGCCGCAGCGATAGCCTTCTCAATATTGGACTGCTTGGATCCTCGCTTTGGCTTTCCCGTATTATTCGACAATGCCTCTGATACTACCTTAGCAGTTGTAATTGTAGAGCCACCTTCAATATTATTGGGCATATACAGAGCTATGGAAGCAATTGTTATACCTGCCAGTCTGATGACGAATACGCATACAATCGGTATAAGTGCGAAGATGAGGCAGGCCCTTGCTGTCATCCTCAGTACGTGAGACACAGGTCTTCTCATTTCGCCAAGTCCCTCACCCATGGATTTGATCACAGCAAAGATTGTGACTATGAAGCAAAGGACAAAAGCGCCTGCAGTCATTCCAAGAACTGCTGTAGTCACATAATCACTCTGCATCAGGACATCCAGAAGTGAGTAGTTCTTACTTACATCCACATAACCCGAGGTTGCAACCATCTGACCATTGACCAGTTTGTAGACTCCCACATTACAGGAGAATACATCAAACACCCGCTCCAATATCAGCAGTACTTTAAGAAGAAGCACAAATATCTTAAAGAACAGATGAGAAAGGAAATTCATGACCATACCTGCTACAAGATCCCATAAGAAATCAAATGCGATCATAAGTACCGGCATGAGGATCTCATTAAAGATATCCACAAAAAGGTCTTCTAATACTGATAAAAAGCTAAGTGTTACTGGTGTCATAAATTAGCGTACCCTCACTTTGGTCTTGGTATTCCTCATGAAGATGACAAGGGCTGCTATAAGCCCGACTACCATCACGATTGCCAAGACTGCATACACATTAATTCTGTATTTCACTACAAAATTAACGGTTGTTGTGTTTCCGGCCTGATCAGATACTGTGAGCTGATAACGGCCTGCGTCTGTTACTCTTGTCGGCAGACTTCCCTCAGAAATGAGCTGATCCCCTCTGGTAAGTCTTGCTTCTGCAATATCATTAGTAATGTATGTGATCTCTGCGAGGTTAGGCGATGTCTTGACACTTACTTTCGGAGGCTGGGTATCTCTGATGACTGTGGTGGTTACATATGTACCTGCATCACTTAAGTCAATTTCCCAGGTTCCATCCTCAGCCAGGCTGATTACTCTGTCTGATACCTCACAACTTTCTGTCACATCAACCTGATTTCTTCTGACAGCTTCAATCTTCATGCCTTCAGGTGCTGTCATCATCGCCATCTCGGCTGTAGGACCTGTAAGAATATGGAATCTTACAATCGGTCTAGTCGTTCTATAGAATCCCTCATATTCGAGGTTATCTATTATAGGTATGAGCATATATGCACCGGGCTCTGTGATATAATCACCGGCACTGTAATCAAGCAGTTCGCCGTCCTTATAGAGCTCATATCTTATGGAATCAGCAGTATTAAATATTACTGAACCATTGGTTACCATTCCGTTAGGAACGTTTGAATAGAAATAATCTCCTGTAAGAAGAGAATATTTGTAATATCCTGTTGAAGTATCGTATTCAACCTTAAATGCATTTGCATTGGTTACTGCGCCTTCAGGAAGCTCTCTTGTCTCCTGAACGGGCTCGGCAGGCTCCTCTACAGGCTCTTCAACTATTTCCTGAGGCTCCTGTGTGTACTCCTCCTCAGTTATCTCTTCAGGCTCTTCCTCAGGAACGTAATCCGCATAGGAATCAAGTTCTGAAGTCTGAGGTGTCTCAAGCTTGGTACCGTCAAGTGCTGTATACTGAATTCTGAAGGTGAACATAGCCCTGTCCACAGTCTGTGCCCAGGCGGGTATCGGTTCCATGCTCTCCTGCTGTACATAGAAGTACATCAGATAAGTTCCTTCAGCTTCTATCTTGCCTTTGTTCTTGAATCCGCAGGCTTTACCGTTTCTGGTCATTCTGACAACCACACCTGAGGGTACGTCAAAGATAACCGGTTTGTTGGTTATGGTTCCGCCCTGAATATTGGTATAGATCGCATAGATATCATCCATTCGCTCCTCATATACCTGATAATTCTCATGATATGATTCGCTTAAAGATACGGTATTAACCTGAGGTCCGATAGGATCTGACTCGAGAGGTCCTATCTCCTGTACAAAGGTACTTGAGTTAAAGCCTGAGGTTGCAGGAACACCGGCTACGGTGTTACCTGAAGTAGTCGTAGTTGACCTTGTGATAGCACCTGATGCAGTATGTCCTTCAAAGCTCATCGTAAAGGTGTCAGCGTTTATCGTAACAAGGATATCGCCGAAATTTGTGGTAAATACCACTGTACCTGATGACTGCATAGGCATAGCATAGGTATTGTCATCCGTTGTCAGCAGGATCTGGGTATCCGCGAAGTTACAAGTATACTTATGACCATCAACTTCCATACTGGCACTTCCTGAGATTGTGGTAGTAGTACTTCCTCCTGTAACTGAGTTATAGGAGTAACCGGATGCTGTCTGGTTATTTTGTGTCACCTGATGTCCTATGGGATAATAGGTAATGACAGGTCTTCCGTTTATGGCTGAACCTCCATTGGATGTCCCGATTGTCGCTCCGCTTCCTCCAACGTATGAACTTATGGAATCAGATACAGAGTTATATAATGACGATGCCTGTGATGTATAATCCTCCGCCGCCTCTGACACATTTCCATAAATTGAGTTGAAGGTGCTGTAAAGCCCATCACCCGCGGTAGCCATTACGGCTTTTCCCGGAATAAGAGTTACGGCAATAGCAGCAGCTCCCAGAATCCCAAACGTTTTTTTCATGCATTTCATACTTTTCATAAATCCCCCAAAAATGATTTATTGTTCTTATCATTTTGTGTAGCCATCAGGAAACTCTGTCTTCCTCATCGGCTCTTTTATCATACTCCTCAAAAATCCTGTCAAGATCATCCCCGAACAGATCGATGAATCCGCTGTCTGATGTCTCATCATAGTCATCATCGTCATCTGACTCATCGGATTCCTCGTTGTCTGATTCGACTTCTGAGTCGTCATCTTCTGATTCATCGTATTCAGATTCATCATCTTCTGATTCTTCTGAGAATTCATCATCCGTTATATTCTCAAGTTCCTGAATTTCTCTCTCCAGATCGGCTTCATCAAGATCTTCCGCAAACAGATCGATTTCGCGCTTATCTTCCATATCTTCTTCCATCTCCTCATCTTCTTCAGCGCTCTCTTCATCTTCTAACTCTTCTTCATCTTCTAACTCTTCTTCATCTTCAGCGCTCTCTTCATCTATCTCCTCTGATTCCTCTTCCTCATACTCAGAATCCTCATCTTCAGCACTCTCGTACTCCTCCTCATCATCCGTGAGAGCTTCTTCATCAGATTCCTCGTATTCCGCTTCGGAATCACCCTCTTCTAAACCTTCTTTATCGAGGTAATCCTCAGCCTCCATCGCATCGATATCATCGGCATAGGATTCCTCCCATTCATCCTCTTCGTCTTCTTCGTCTTCTTCGTATTCCTCGTCCTCTACATTCTCTTCGTCCTCTATGTCGTCATCATACTCAGATTCTTCATCTTCATACTCTTCGGACTCATCAGACTCATCGAAATTCTCTTCAGACTCGGCATTCTCATCTTCATCTTCCTCGTCCTCATCCATATCGAGAACGATGTAATTTCTCTCATCCAGATCATAGTAAATATCATCGCCGAAGAAGAAGTTGTTTCTGACTTCAGTGAGGTCCATCTGACCGAATTCATACAGCGGGCACTTATAACTGGGTGTATATTTGGTTCTCAGCGGATAATTGTTGAAGGTAACAACAATTGAATTACCCGTTGACTTGGCATTGTTCAGACGTGTGAGCTCTGAAGGATAGATAAGAGGTCTCACCTGAGTCTGAGATGATACATTGATATTATTTGTCTTATCCTTAAGACCTGAAGAAGTGCTTGTGGTGCGGACAGTCATATTACCGCACATCTTGGAGAACTCCTCACAGGTAGGAATATCATTTGAACCGATGAACAGCTTGATACCGCAGTTACCTTTTACGATATCGGCTATGGTCTCACCATATACGTTCTTAAGCTGAGCGAATGACTGTACGATCATCTCGAACCAGATCTTACGTGAACGACCTACGGTGATCATCTTATCGAACTTCTCAATCTTGGGCATGTTACCAAACTCATCAAGAATGAAGAAGACGTTTCTTGGCAGTGACAGATCTTCTCTTGCTGATGCCACTTTGATAAGTGCTTTATAGATACACAGAATGAATACGGCTGCCAGAGCATGTCTTGTATCTTTTTCATCCGGTATCTTCAGGAAAAGCGCTGTCGGCTGATCTGCAAAGGTTGTGGGCTTGATATCCGTAGCACTGGTCAGTGCGCACAGACCTTCGTCGTTGAACATCGAAAGTTTATCAAGCGCGATACTCATGTAGGATGCAAGTGTCTGATCGGCTGCACCCAGAACCTGCTTGGACAGGCCGGCTGCTTTGGACAGTTTGTCGCGTCCCTGGAAGTAATCCTTAAGTGCCTGATATTCATTCTCTGAATTACTGATAGCCTTGTTTATATTGTAGAAACAGAACTTATCCTTGGTCATCTCCAGCTTGGGATTAGAGCTGTCCTCAAGCATTGCTAGGCACACTGCCAATATGATTGACCTTGCGCCCTTCTCCCAAACAGGATCCTTCTCATTTTCAATAGGGCAGATAACCGATACCAGGTCGTTCAGATCCTCGTAACATTCATCGTAGATCTTCTGTTTCTCCATACGGATCTTGTTGATCAGATCCACGCCTACCGCCCAGGCACATCCATCCCATTCGTACCAGTCCTCGGCCTCTTCAAACTCTTCATCCGAGTGCATACGCTTTAAGTCGGGATAGTCTTCAACACTGTCAGTGTGTTCCAATATCTCGCTTCCGAGAGTTACATATTTTTGATAGTTATCAAAAATGTCTCCCAGAGGGTTCCATCTGAATGAACTGTATGGATCACGCAGGTCCAGGACCATGCAGTTGTATCCATGTTCATTAAGGAGCTTACTGTGCATCTGGAAAAGCTCACCCTTAGGGTCAGTACAGATCATTGATGATCCGGCTGCGCTGTGTCCCAGTACCTGGATAACAGGGTTAACGAATGTGGTCGTTTTACCGGAACCGGTAGCACCGATGATGATACCATGTGCGGGGCTTATGATATTGAGATCCATATCCCTTTTCCTCTGATTGTATACAGCGTAAAGTGGGATACCGTCCTTCTTTAATTCATTAAGTTTGTGGAATGTCTTATACGGAAAGAGTTCATTTCTCTCCTTATCTGTCATCCATCTGGAATTCTCAAGGGAACCTTCCACACGGTCAGGATCGCCCTTCTTACCCTTAAGGAGTCTGGACTCTGATCTGTAATTAAGAGACAGCTTATATACAACGTATGCTGCTATCAGCAGTATGAACTCGGTAACACCATAAAATAGTGCTGTCGGACCAAACATGGCATGAAGTGAGAACTTAATCCTGAATGGTTCGATTGCAGACCATCCATCAAGGCTCTCAAGCAATAGTCCCGATATGGCTCCGAGTACAATTATCGAAACGATTGATAATACGATGTATAAAAGCACTTTTTTGAAATCTATTTTCGGAAATTCCATATGCTATCCCCTCATATTATTTTCCTAAACATTATTACCAATTCTTCTCATGTACATCATTGTTGAAAGTGTTGCCAGAACCAGTCCCAGTACTCCCAAAAGGAGATTCTGGAATATACCGACCACCGCTGAGGTAGCCTGCAGCTCCGGATGAACAAAATATATGAACCACTGTATGACTGAAGGTAAGTTAAATCCGACATGAATGAATATTCCATAAAGGATATTATTCTCGATCATCGATACCTTGCCGATTATCAGTCCCATCACAAAGGCATATAGTATCCAGACACTGGTTCCATGCATTATTGAGAATACAATTGTAGTAACAAGAAGTGCCGGCAGATCAGCCCATCTCCTAAGGAGCCTGTTCAGCATATACCCTCTGAAAATGATCTCCTCCACAAGAGGTGTCAGACATGCACTTTCTATAATTGTCAGTAGGATGTCATATCGCTGATATATCTTGCCTACCTTTTGATCATAGGTTGCAAATACCCAAACCTTAGGTACAAGCGTCAGCACAGTTGACAGGAATAATGCTACTCCTGCTCCGAAGAGCAGTCCCATCAATATCTTCTTGTAATCAATATCGTTATGGTAAAGGGAGGCATCTTCAAAGAATGTACTCCCTGCTTCTTTCGATTTCTTATAAAGGTGTCTGAGTGAAAGCACTACACCCAGCGCAAGCATCAGATTGGAGCGTTCCTTTATATAATTATCAAATCCGTTGTATAACTGGCCTGATAAAGGAAAGCCGATTATTATACATAAGAGCGATATCCAGATGTATTTGAACATCGGTCCTGTGGCATAGAAGAAATCCCTAACCGCAAAGTAAATGGCCTGCTGAACTGTTATAGGACCGGTTACGGTTCTGAAGCTCACGGGATTCTCATCATCTATTCCCTTGCGCTTCTTTTTGGACTTCTTTTTCTTCAGTGCTACCGGCTCTTCGGAGACCTTAACATCATCTGATTTTTCAGAAGAAGTCTCCTCAGATTCCTTGGTATCCACTGTCTCCCCAGTCTGCTCTCCCTCTTTTTCCTCAGAGAGCTCAACCGCTTCATTCCCGAAGAGATAAGGTATCCAGTCGAACATCTTATATCTGTTATTCTTTTTGTTATTGCTATTTGTTTCTTTCAAATCATCCTCCGGGATATAGTATACTCATTAACGATATTCTTTTTCATATCGTTAATGAGTTGCGCCGGCCGCATGCTGCGTAGCAGCTACTTCCTCTTTGCGGCCGTGTGCATCAATTTATACCGGTTAATTTCATTAACCAGTATACTCACTCCATCGGGAGATATCCGGATAAGCCTGTTACATCCAACAGATCCTGTACACTTTCTGTCACATTTCTGAGTGTAAAGGTCATTCCTGCAGGCTTAGCCTTTTTGTAACACATTGTAAGGACTCTGAGTCCTGCAGAACTTAAGTAACTGGTCTCGGACATGTCTACTACATATTTGTCAGCACCCTCTGCGATTGCAGCTTCAACATCACTTACCATCTCCTTCTGTAATGTCGCATAGTTGAGTCCGTCAACTCTTGTAGGTGCATTAAAAACCCTTTCCATAATATGCCTCCATAAATTAGTTTAATTATCTTTAGGCTCCCTCACATCCTGAATACCCACACCGGCGGCCGACATGAATATCTTGGCGAAAGTCCATATAGGACTTGATGCCGGCGGGAATGATGATAAATCTACAGGGAAAACCGCTATCATCTTTACAAAGAAATTTACTGCGGCGAATCCGCCTACAACAGCTGTAAGTATTACTATCACCGCGCGGTTCATTTTAACTGCAAGGATCGCTACAAGTATACTGACTACGAAACATATGATCACTGCAAAAGGTCCGTCGAACAGATCCTTTATATTGTCTCTGGCAAACTGATAAGTCAGTATTCCAACACCCAGAAGGTATATTCTCCATGCGAGCACTGCCAGGAGTAACCCTACGGCAACCTCTGCCATGAGAAGTATCTCGTCATTTGGTATAAGTGCCCAGAACTTTTCATGGACGAATCTGTAACCAAATATGAAGGCTCCTGCGTAAAGTACCATCTTATAGAGCTTTATTCCCTCGAGACATATGAAAGTCGCTACTGCAAGAAAAAAACAATATGTAGGTGCACCTGTAAAATCCAGGTTTGCAAAAACTGCTATAAAACCGTCAATGGCACTGTTCATTTCAGCTGTCATAATGCACTCCTTCTTTATCCAAATGAGTTTCAAAAACTTATTTGTATATTTATATGCTTTTGAATGGAAAAATCCCACGCTGATTCATATAATATTTATGAGATGATTTTTTCATTCCCATCGGAGGTAATTATGAGTAACGACGAATATAAAAAGGAATTAAAACGCACAACCAGTTTCGCCGAACTTGCAGGTGATATCATAAATTATCAGCCTCGTACATCAAGGAAAAGAGAAAAGGTCGATTATGCTGATCCTTACTTTCGTGTTCTTGATGCGGGTCACGATCTCCTAATGGCTAAGAAACGCGGTAAAGAGATCTATGAAAATCTTCCAAAGGAACTCCAGCGCATTGTGGGTGAGCTGGAATCTATAGTCAAGGATATGACTTTATCCGCCATGTCCGATGATTTTGACTACTCAGTTGAGCTGAACCGCAGCTATTTCAATATGATGCGTATCGACAGACTCTCAAATCTTCTCGCCTTTAAGATGAAACGCTTCACCAGGAACAAAGACGATGTCGAAAAATACTTAGGTGACATCGGCAAGGGAAGCCTTAAGGACTTCAATAAGCAGCTGTCCCGTATGACCGGTATCGCTGAAGAACTGTCAACTTCCTCCAATATGTTCATGGATCATATTGAGAAGGAATTCGTTCTTGAGAACGATATGCTCATAAAACGCGACCTGGCTCATGAGAAAACCATGGATATGATAAATCACATGTAAATGTCTTCTACGAAATCCGCATCCTATGCGGATTTCGTATTTATATCAGTTCTTTAATCTTAATCAACTATCAGCTGTACATTTGCGGTTCGCCTTCCAAACAGCTTGGCTGTCTCATGAGTATCCATATACATATCTATATGTTTGCCCTTGATCTTTCCTCCGGTGTCCTCAGCTATGAACACATAACCACCTATCAGAACCTTTGATCCGTAAGGAATCACTTTGGGATCAACCGCTATTGTTCTTCCGGAGAAGCACTTTGTCTTAGTGGCTGTGATACCGTCAGTCTTTCCGCAGCATAGCATGCAGGCATCATAGGCCGTCAAAATAAAATCACCAAGGTCAACCAGTCTTGAGCCGTATCTTTGCCAGTTCGTCGTAGGGAACTCTCCGGCTGATGTTATATTATCAAGGCTCCTTACGGCTCCCGGTGTGATCACCGGTATGTTAATGGATGCAGCCGTCATATTCTGGTAATTGTTAAAATTATAATTCTGAAGTGAAGATACGGTCTGTATTACACTCGACTGATCTTCAACCGCTTCGTACCAGTTATTATCGGACGACTCCTCCTCATGAAGCGATACATTCTTAAATCTTGATTCCGAAAGAAGCGGTTTTCTCTCAGGAATTCCAGAGTTAGTTCCTGTGCTAACCGGCTCTCCATTGTCATTCATCACGACCACATTATCCGGAATTGCTCTGTCAGCATACTCTGAGTTAATCTTCGCGATATCTCTTGCAAAATCCGACATTCTGACATCTACAGGTCCTTCATCAACAAGCGTTGTACCACCATCGCTCAAGGTACCTACAACTGTCGGACTTCCGTATTCCTTATTAATATCACTTATCTGACCTGAGAATTCCTTAAGTCTGTCGTCCACCACATCTTCTACAGGTGTCTTATGTGATTCCGGCGTACTCTGCATCAAATCTGCGGTATCACTTGTTTTTATGGATACAGCATTTGGATAATCCGCATCGATATCTCTTGCCTGATCCGCGAAAGCCTTTAGTCTGTCATCACCGGCTTCATTTGTGACATTCATTCTGTCACTTGCGGGATCGCTATAATCACCCTGTCGGAGGTCACTAGTATCCGATGGCACCCTTCCTGTCTGTGAATATGTGTCATATGTATCTGTATTTCGGAATGCATTGTCATAATCATAAGTCTGACTGTATGGATCAGGCTCACCACCATCAAAATAATCCGGAACAAGATCCTCAGCCGGGATCGTAGCCGACGGGTCATTTGCATCCAGTATCAGATCCTCCGAAGGTCTTGGTATCTCAGTACCACCCGTACTCTGCGACTGAGTCTGCTCAGCAAAGCTCTGAAGCCTCTCAAGATCGGATGTAGCGCTTACTCTCAGACTGTGCTGCTGTATCATAGAGCCTGCAAAATAAGAGCCTGTAACAACAGAGACCATTCCCAGAGATATGAATTTAGTTTTTTTAGAAAACTGCTTTAATCTCATATAATCCCTGACCATTTCCGGGCATATATCTGATCAGGGTGTCGCCGATTGTTACCCACTCACCGAGCTTAAGACCCTGCTCATTAGTGTCCTGCCAATGTGAATAAATTGCAGTAGCAATTAAGTCTCCGTTTCTGCTTACGGAATTTGTAAAGTATCGAAGGACCTCATAATCATAGTAGGCGATCAGATCCACATCACCAATTACTCCGCTCATGGCCTTGCGGTCGCCTCCAAGGGAAGTAGCAACCATTATGGTATAGCCGTTTATATCGGAGTTCTTATAGAGTGCAAGTCTGTCGACTACATATGCGGTATTGTTATTCTGAACAAGTGATGTCAGTCTGATGTTATTACTGTAGACAGTGAGCCTTCTGTACTTACCCATTACGCTCTGAAGCTTCTGTTGCATGGCTGAAGCAGATGCAACAAAGCAGTCAAAGCTCCCCGCCTCATTGGCAGTGAGCCAGGTATTTCTCATGGGAATATCTACGTCGAGCATTTTCTTGGATAGCACGCGCACACCGTTCTTCTCAACATAATAGCCATCGAAGGCAAAGCAGTCTGCATGATGTACACCATCCGGTGTCACATAGTACCATGCGTTCGCCTGATTCTCTACAGGCACCCACTCTCCTCCTTTTACTATTGCTGCACTGGTTGCGCTTGCTGTAATAGAAGAATGATCTGCATTAAACGGATTTACCAGCGCAACACAAATAACTGCAACCAAGCCAGTCACGGTAGCAGTCACTCTTAAAAAGCGCTTATTTAAGCTTAACGGAGACCATTTAGTGATAAATTTATTCATTTTATCCCCCTCCCCAACAATAATTATATCATAGAAATATCACAAAAGTGTCACTTTTGTATATTATATACAAAATTCAGATTTATTTGTTGTATATATAAAAATTTAATAAAATAGCAAGACAGGTACGCCAACTTCCACGGTATTGTACAACTCTTCCATCTTTTCAAGGGGAGAATTGATGCATCCATGGGAACCGGAACGCTTGTAAATCTCACCGCCGAAATCTTTTCTCCAG
>JAEEGL015394466.1_pt1 | contig 49646 bp, 34 predicted proteins | sample 9134231 | NCBI WGS metagenome assembly JAEEGL01 (sample SAMN16246548, study PRJNA631951) | gut metagenome | biome: gut microbiome; feature: rumen; material: fiber-attached | host: Bos | place: Iran: Karaj | collected 2018-10 | reverse complement strand
GAAACGGAAGGGGCGACAATCCGCCGACGAAGCGGATGATTCCGCTGTAGACTATCAGCATTAAGAGGCTGCCGATGATTTGCCCCAAGAGCATCCGTCCCATGAACTGCAACGAATCGAAGCCCATATGAATAATCAGGGAAACCATGGACAGGAAGGCAATCAGCGGGATGAAAAAGGCAATCATTGTTACCACGTGCAAGAAAAGCGTGTTAAGCGCTGCAATGATTTGAACAAGAATTTGAACAGATTTTCCCAGTTTCGTAATGCAGATGCCGCAGATCAATGCGATAAAAATGATTTGTAGCATATCTCCCTTGAGAATAGGATCGATGAAATTTTTCGGCACAACGCCGACAATCATCGCCAGAAAGGAAACGTTTGGTGCCGCGCCCCTCGCTGTCTCATCGATGGAGCCGATTTGCGGGATTTCCCCGCTGAAGAGCGCGTACCCGAGAGCGATACTGGCAACGGCAGCGATGACGGTCGTAAACAAATAAAGACCGATCAATTTGCCGCCAATCCGTCCCACCTCGGCAACGTCTCTCATGCTCGTGACACCGTTGATGATGCTGAAAAAAACCACCGGCGCAATCATTAAGCTCAGAGCGTTCAAGAAAATTGTGCGGACACTCTTGACTACAGCCTCGTCGAAGAATTGCAAGGTCTCGGGGGAAGCGAACGCTTTCATCAGTTCGCCGAACATGATACCAAGCACCATCGCCGCCAGCAAATAGAAAATCTGCTTTCGCTCCGAACGATGGACGGCAACGAGTACAAGATTCTCCCCATTCCAGCGCTCATAGCTAAGCTTGTCTCTGTTCGCCTTCAAAATCAGCGTGCGGTATGTTTCTATGTCGTTCTCGTCTAAAGCAGCGACATCCATGAGGGGATTTTTCTCCTCGCCGTCAAAGGAAAGCTGCAGGCTTAAATCCCCGAGACGGTTCTGGATGACCACGCGCATTTCTTCTACACCCATGCCCCGTGCGCGGTAAAAAATCTCCTCAAAGAGCAGCGATGCCCAGCTGATTTCCCGTTCAGTAACCCTTCGTTCCACCAGCGCCTCGCGAATCCGGTCCGCCGATTCATTAAAATTCGCTTCGTTAACGACAAGAAACTCTTTTCGCATGGCAGTTCCCTTTCCTTGTTTTCCGCTTTGACAGAGGCGATTTCATTATAGCCTTACAGTGGAATAGAACGACGCTGCAGAGCGGCGGCAAGCAATTATGCCATTTCACTCCGTACTTACGCTTTCCTCTCGTTCGTCTCATGATGGCGTTTCCTGCGTTTCGAAACTGCTATAATAAGAAAAATAAGGTAAGATAATCTTACCTTATTTTTCCGTTCAGCCATGATTCGTCAACAAGTTCTCTAATGTACCGCACTTGAAGGAGCAACCATCCACAATATATCGGGTCTTCATGCCGTCCGTCAAAGCCTAAATCACTTCGTCATCCAGTTCGAAGCCATTGAGCTCAGCCATGTACACCCAAGATATTCGCTTCAGGAATTTCTGCATATAATAGCCGCTATGGGATAAACCAACAGGCGGCTTTTATATCAGACTTTGCCAATGCCGGAAACTCATTGGCGATCTTTGCGTTGTTCTTTCGTGAACGCTTCCTTGTAACTTGTTGCTATAGATAAAACCTTTCTACGGATCAGCATCCCTTGAAGTTCTCCCAGCCTACAATTCCGCAGACGTGGTGGCCGCAGGTTCCCTCACCCGGGCAATTTGACCAGTAAACGCCCCCGGCCGCTTTATTCAGCATCTCATCATCCAGCTTGAAGTCTGCCAGCTCCGCCATGCACGCCTCAGCTTCTTACTTCGTCAGATCGAAAAACCTCGGATTTCGCCGCCGCAACAGTTTGTCGGCGGTTTTGCACTTGATCGCTTTCTCGAGCTGTTCCTTCGAGATGTTTTTTCCTTTGAGTTTGTCTGCCAAAAATAAAACATCCCCTATTTATTATGAGCAGTTGTCCATCGTGTGTTTAGGGCAGCCCTCGGGACTGGACTGCCATACATAAGACCTCACGGCAAAAGGCATTTATGCGTCCTTCTTTTCCTCGCTTGTTTCTGAGAAAAAAAAGCCCGCTTGCTTGATAATACCGAACATTTCCTGCTGGCTTGTAGTTCTCATCAGCGTCTCACGTTCCTTTTCCGTGAACCTCGCCAACGGCCCCGTCAGTGAGATGGAAAGCTCGTCCTCCTTTGTCGCCTCCCACTTTTTTCCGACAACGCGGGGGGCGACATATGCGAAAATCTCCTTTGCCTCGCCGCAGTTTTCGCGAAAGTAGCTGCCATGCGTCCGATACGCCTCCGGCGCGCAGCCACCCCGGCAGATGAAAATGTACGGGCAGGTCTGGCAGGGCTTCATCAGGTCCGAGGTGCGAGTACGCCATTTCGCTTTCGTAAAATTGAAGAAGAACCGGCCCGCCTCTTTGTCGGTGAAGCCCACGGCGTCCTCGTCCTTCGCCACGAGGTCCCAACAGGAAAAGAGCTGTCCGTCGGGGGCGATGCACAACATGCCCTGCTCCGCGCCGCAGAAAGCCGGGGAAAAGCTCGGATAGTCATCTTTCTTCATGGCGGCTGAAAGCCCCTGCATGGGAATCGAATACTGGCTTTGCTTCCCGATGGCCTCCAACGGCGGAATACCCGCCGCGAGCAACGCGTCCAGTACCTGCCGCTCCGTCACCTTGGTCGGTGAATCGGCATCCTCCGACACTGCTTTGAAATAATAGCTGAAAAAGCCTTTGCGCTCCGGTTTCGGCTTTCCTGCCTTCTTCGCTTCCTGCTCTTCCTGATACGCTTTATCCCGTTCTTCCTGCGTGGCTTCACGAAGTCCCCGGGCTGCCAAATCGTCAATCAATGCCTTGACGCCGCCGATGTTCTCACCGTTCGTGTTCACCCTGAGGTTCACGTCGACGCCGTGGTCGAGGGCCAGTTTCGCGTTTTGCAGAATCTTGTCGTAAGTCGGCACGCCGTCCCGATGCAGGCGGCGACGATCATTCAGCACGCCCACGCCGTCCACCGTGATTTGCAACTGGGAGAACTCAAATTCTTTCAGAAGATCAACATACGAGTCTAAGTCGTAGCCGTTGGTGATGCCGGAAAGGCCGAGCCCCATCGCCTTTGCATGCTCGCAGATATTCCTGACCGTCTCCTTGTTTTCCTTCAAGAGCGGTTCGCCGCCGTAGAGCGAGACGTTGTCGATCTTATGACCTTTGTCCTTCTGCTTTTGGAGTGCGGCAAAGACCGCCTCCACCATCTCCGGCTTCATCTCATGACCGAGCCATTCTTGTCCGCGGGTAAGCCGATGGCGCTCAAAGCAGTACGGGCAACGGAAATTGCAGTTGTAGGTAGGCAGGATGACCGGGCCGGTACCGGCGTGGCCCACCAGCTTGTTCCAGACGCGGCCTATAAGGCGCGCGTCTGCCAGCTCGCCCGCCTCGTCCTTTCGCGTGATATGGCCGCGCACCGTGAGCCGCTCCCGCAGCGAAAAGGGGATGCCCGCGAAGTCTTCCTTTTCGAGCTTTTCAGCTATCTTCGTGTCCACCACGTCCAACGCGCCATACAGGCCGTTCACCAGCAGCGTTTTCCCCTCAATCTTTTTGTCCTCCTGGCCGATCAGCGGCAGGATGATCTCATAGGTGCTGATTCTCATGTTTTCTCTCCTTTGTCGTTTTGCTTTCGTTAATCGTTATGGCAAACCAGCCGGCCATGGTTTTCTTGGAATCCCCGCGCTTCATAACGGATTCAATTCTTTCGTGGGGACTGGCTCAACGTATCCTTAAAGTGGTATCCATTTATCCCAGCTGCACTCGGAATGGCACCTGCCATTCGCCACCTTGTCAAATATTGATGATTAAGATATTCATACCACTTTTTTCTGTCTTCACACGTTTCTGGATATCCGGGAACGTCGTTTTACATCTGACCAAGTATTCCCAATTATAACTCTGTTCAGTCCATCGAACCGCACTTTATCGCACAGCCGTCAACCGCATAGCAATTTTTCCTGATGAGAACACTCATTCAGAAAGCTGTGGCCATCATTCATGAAGTTATGCGCGTCTCGTCTTTCGGAATAGCGAAGGTCTCATACACCACTGCCACTGAGTGTCGGGTATTGGCTACGATCCAGACATTTCTGGAGCTGTTCGTCCGGCGAGCCGGCCGCTGCAACCTCAAAAAGATCGACCTCGGAAAGCTCGAATTCTTCCGCGGGAGACACGAAGTCCTGTCTCCGTGCTGTCAGCCGCGACCGTATTTTTACCCAAAGCCTCTCGGCAAGACCGGCGCTTTCAGCGGAGAAATCCGCTGAGCGAAAAAGCATGTCCATCTCCTCGATGCGCGTCATATCATTTTCACTGCCCACAATCTTGTCCGCCATTCATATCGCCTCGTTTCCGCCCTATCTGTTCTTATCTATATAATACAATTCACCACTCCAAAAATTGACGGGTAGTGAAAAAACTTCAAGATATTTACTCGGCGCGTCGTATGTCATTCGTTCCGATCAATTTTCCGGCACTTCGCCAGCAGACGATGATAACGCTGGCTGACAGTGGCTGCCGACGTCCCAATGAGCCGCCCTATCTCTTCGTTGGAAAGATCAAGCACATAGCGATACTCCAAAAAACTCCGTTCCTCGTTGGAAAGCTGGGTTAAAATACGCTCTGTCCGTGCATTCTCGGGAATGCGCAAGGACTCGTCCTGCTCTTTCGGAGGATCGGCAAAACGTTCGGGCAGTTCCTCGCGAGTTTCCTCCAGCCGGTTTGAGGCTCGCAGGCGATAATTTTGCGTCAAATTCCTGGCAATGGTAAAAAGCCATATAGAAAACGATCCCCGCGTTGGGTCGAAGCGTCCCAGATTCGTCGCCACCGCGACGAACACATCCGCCGCCAGGTCCTCGGCCGCCTCGCGTTGCAGAATCTGCCCGTAAATATAGTTGTAAACCCTTTTATGATACTTCCGGTAGATCGACTCGAAATCCAACGGACAGGAAATAGTCGCGGGGGACATCGTACCATCGCCTTTCGGGCAGAATTGGTTTTACGTGGCTTCGCGATTCGCTGACTACGCTACTTGCCGTTTGACAAACGATGCGAAGAGACCATCCTTCGCGATCAGTTCGTCAAACGTTCCAATCTCTTCGATACGGCCTTCATTGAGGACAAGAATGCGGTCAGCGTGACGGATGGTCGAGAGACGGTGTGCAATGACAACACGTGTCACTTTCAGCTGGTCGAGACTGGCGGTTACGATGGATTGGGTACGGTTGTCCAGGGCGCTGGTCGCCTCGTCACAGATGATGATAGAGGGCTTCATGGCAAGCGCTCTGGCAATCAGGATGCGCTGCCGCTGACCACCGGAAATGTTCGTGCTGCCTTCGCTGATGACCGTCTGCATCTGCATTGGCATTTCGCGGATGTCGTTGGCGACGCCAGCCGCTTCCGCTGCCGCCCAGGCATCGTCCAGCGTCAGGTCGCTGGTCCCGGCGATATTCCGATAGATGTCTCCGGTCATCAGTTGGCCGTTTTGCAACACCACGCCCATCTGAGAGCGCACGGAGGGAAGGTCGAGGTCGGCCAGGTCCTGCCCGTCGTAATAGACGGCACCACTGGCCGGCGATTCAAAGCCGAGGAGTAACCGCACAAGCGTGGATTTGCCGCAGCCGGACGGTCCGACAATGGCCAGATGCTCTCCCGCCGCTACGCGGAAGCTCACGTCATGCAGCACCTCCGGCAATCCCTCACCATAGGAAAAGGTCAGATGCCTTGCCTCAATTGTCCCGGAGAGCAAGCCGGCTTCTTTTTTTTCTTCAGCGGCTTCCGGCTCCGTGTCGAGGATAGGCTGAAGATTCTCGAACAGCGGCCGGACGGCGGCAAACTGTTCCAAGATTGGCATGACGGCGTTCAGGGACACGTTGAATGCGGAGTATGCCGCCTGGAACGCGATGAATTTAGCGACTGTCAGAGGCTCCGCCGGGCTGAACGTTTCTGAGAGTATCGTTGCGGCTTCGCCCGTTGCCGGGTTTTCGGCAAGCTCCTTCAGTCCGACGTAGTATAGCGCCAGCGCCAGCAGGATCGGCTGGACGGCGGTGATGACGGTATTATAGTTCGTGAGCCAGCGAACGCTGAAATTCCATCTCCATTCCTCGGCGAACTTTTCCCCCCAAAGATGGTAGGCCTGTTCCTCCGCTCCCTTTACACGGAATTTCTGAAGTCCTGTGAAAATCTGCTGCAAAATACCGGCGGTCTTGTTTTTCGCCTCGGTCATTTTCCGTTGGGAGCGGACAAGGCGGCTGATGATGAAGCCGCTGATAATGAGGTAAATGAGCCATATCCCCAGCGCCGTTGCTGTAAGCTTCAAGCTGTAATAAAGCATCAGCCCGAGACTCCAGAAGGAAAACACCAGGTTGAAGATGCCCCCGAAGACATTCTCCGACAGGAGGAGCGTGATCGCCTCGAAGCCCATCAAGCGGTTGGCAAGGTCGCCAGACTGGAAGCGGCGGAAGAATTTCGCCGGCAGGGAAAAGAGACGGATGATCAAAGCGGCCTGTAGCGTTTTTCCGCACGCCGAGGACAGGCGCAGGAACGCAACTGATCGCGTGGTGGTTAGCGCTGCCGTGGTAAAACCCGCCACCATCATGACTTGCGTGACAGTGGCAAGACCCTTCCGGTCAAGGATCGGGATGATGTCCTTGAAGACCGTCTCGGTGACAATGGGCGTAATCAGCGGAATCAATCCCGTGACGAAACTGGCGATGGCGATTGTTTTCCAATCCGTCGTCCAGCTTTGCCGGAAAAAGAAACGAAGGAGATCCCCCAGCGAGAGCTTTCGCGCAGGAAGGCCCGGATAGCAGAGAAACGCCTCCCGGTCGATTCTCGCGGCGACTTCGTCCGTGAGTGGGATGCCCTCGGGATACGATTGCGTTACGAGACGATAGTGTTTTGGCGAATCGGGTATCAGCGCGGCCAGTTCTTTCTCATTGTCGTCGGCGATGAAGGAGCCAAGCATGACGCCGCTATCTCCGGTCTGCCAACCCGGATCGAGGGTGACAGACCGAAGCTGCATGCCGCACTTCTGGACAAAGCGCCGAAGCAAAGCGAGGGAATTATGTTTTTTCGCCATATCCGTTGTGATGTGCAGATTCCGGAACGGCATATTCAAAGCCTGTGCGACACAGCGTGTGAGAAACGCGGCCTCTTCGGCCCGTTTGCTTCCAGTGCCTGCTTCATCACCCATCGCGGAAAAACTGCCTTCTATGGCGTCCTTTTCTTCCAGCAATGCTGCGATGGTTTCGTCCACAAGACGGCTTTGTTGCCGGGCGCGACTTTCCATACGTGTTGAGAGACGCTTGTCCTGCGACGAGAATCGCACGCCGAGTAACATAGCGAAAATGCCTTCATTCTCCGCAAACGCATTCAGCAACGTCGCCAGGTCCGTCTCCCGGCTGTTCAGGACAGAACCGTCCGCCCATGTCTTCAGCACATCGTCGCCACGATCAGCTAAAAGGCTGAGCCATGGCAGAGCGACAAGCCGCCCGAACCACTGCTTCATGAGCGGCGCCAGAATGACGGGATCCGCTTCAGCAAGCGATTGTAGCTCAATCTCGGAATCCTCGACAGCGTAAACCAGGATATCGATCTGATCAAATTCGTCCATCGGCGGAAAAGCTGCTTCCCCGACCGGCAATTCCTTCAAGAATATCTGGCGGTAAGAGATTTTTTGCCTCGTGACCGCATAGGCTTCCGCCTGGCCCGCCACAATTTTGATATATGTTTTATCGTCCGGTAGCCGGAACCGTTCCCCGGCAGCAAGCTTCATAGCGCGTCCTTCCTTCCTGTCGTGGCGGAAAAACGGAACCGCATTCGAATACCACTCCCGGATTCAAGAATTGAAACCGGGAGATGAAAAAATATATCTTGGTTTTGCGCCGGCGGCGTAAAGAGCCGTTAATCCAGCGATTCGTCACCCTTTTCCTCGTTCATGTTTTCCTCAATCAACCTGCAGTAAGGGCCGTTATTCTGCATCAGTTCGCGATGCGTGCCACGTTCTGCCACCTTACCTTTTTCCAGGACGATGATTTCATCCGCGTCGCGGATGGTTGACAGACGATGAGCGACAAACAGGCAGGTACAACCGCGCCGTCGCAGGTTTTCGAGGCACTTCTGTTCCGTCATCGGGTCAATGGCACTGGTCGCTTCGTCGAGGATCAGGATGGATGGATTGCCTGCCAGTGCCCGGGCTAGCTCCAACCGCTGCCTTTGGCCGCCGCTGAAATTCAGCCCGCCCTCAGAGACCACTGCTTCATAGCCGCCAGGGAGCCGCAGGATATCGTCTTCGATGCAGGCGTCCTGCGCTGCCTGCATAATGTCATCCTTTGGCACGGAGCTGTCGAACAGCGAGATGTTTTCTCGCACCGTCCCGGAGATTTGGAAAACGTCCTGATCTACCGAGGCCAGTGAATTGACGATAACCGGGCGGGGGATTTCACGCCGTTTCACACCATCGAAGAGAATTTCTCCCGACCATTCCTCATAAAATCCGGCAACGAGCTTTGCCAGCGTCGATTTTCCACTGCCCGACGCGCCCACGATGGCGGCCCAGCGCCCCGGCTCCAGATGGAGTTGGAAATTCTCCAGGAGCGGCGGTTCCAATGGACTGTAGCCGAAGTTTACATCTTTCATGGTTATCTCGCCGGATAAGCGGTCACCTTTAAATGTGATTGTTTGTGTCTCATCGGGATAGTTCAGGATGTCTGTTTTATATTGCCGCACGTCGTCAAGGCGCTGCATCTGCATTTCTGCCGTTCGGATCGTATCGCTGAAAGTCAAGAGCTTTTGCATCGGTTCATGGAACTTCTCGATCAGGCTGTTCACCGCCGTATAGACACCGGCGGTCATCGCTCCTTCCATGATGGAAAAGCCGCCTACTGTCATGACCAACGCCCCCGAAAGACCTGCCAAAAGCGTAGGCAGGAGTCGAACTTTCAGCGACCAAATCTGCATTTCCTGATTCGCAACAATTACTTTCCCGGAGTAACCGGCCCATTTTGCGAAAAGCTCGTCCTCGCTGCCGGTCGCTTTGATGCTTTCAATCATCATGATGCCAGCCATCAGGACGCCAAATTCCTTGCCTTTTTCCTGCTGAATCCGCATTGTGAGGTCGGTCATATTCCGCCGCATATAGAGAAGCACCAAGAGGTTGACGACGCTGACAGAGACGCCAACCAGCGTCAGCGGAACGCTGTACTGAATCAGGAGACCGAGGTAGAACAGCGCGATGAAAAGGTCGAGAACGGCGGTAGCTCCTTGGTTGGAAAGTACTTCGGCATTCGCCTCGTTGAACTGGATACGGGAAGCCACATCTGCCGCGTACCGCTGTTGGAAAAAAGCCACGGGCAGACGCAGAACATGCCAGAAGAACGACGAAGAGTCCGACAACGTCAGTTTCCTCTTCCAATAGGTCAGTGCCGCAGCCCGCATCGCGCTCATGACACCGACAAGCACCGCCGCCGAAGCCATCGCGAATAGCAGTTTCTGGGTCCAATCAGGATGCTTCAGCGAGAAGACATCGTCGATGAAGATCTGGTTCATCACCGGAACGGCAAGCCCGGGTATGATCATGCAAAGTCCGAGGATTACCAGGAAAAGTACTGCCCATTTATCGGTGGCGAGTTTTTCCACCATCGCCTGCATGACGCTGAACTGCCGTCCCGAAGGCCGGAATCCCTCTCCCGGTACGATTTTCAAATAGATACCTGTGTAGGAAGTGAGGAAGTCCTCCCATGTCACCTTACGCCGGCCCAACGCCGGGTCGTTCAAAAAGACCGTGTTACCCTCGATTCCTTCCATGACAACGAAATGGTTGAACTCCCAAAAAAGAATCAGGGGAAATTCCTTCTCCCGAAGGACGTAGGGGCGACCGGCAAAGCCTTTCGCTACACAGCCGAACCGCCGCGCGGCGCGGAGAATGTTCTTCGCGTTCACGCCATCACGGGTAACGCCGCATTCCTGCCGCAAAACCTCAAGGGGAAGCCATTTCCCGTAATAGGCAAGCACCATGGAAAGCGAAGCCGCTCCACATTCCGTCGCTTCCATCTGGAGGACGGTCGGTGTTTTCACACGTTGCCGGCCGAAGAGGAACTGCCGGAGTTTTTCTTTGAATTCCATAGGCTATCGGCTCCTCAGCCATTGGCTGATCTTATAGAATGCCTTCTCAATTGGCGGTTCCCTCTCAATTACGATGGAACCGGTGCAGAAACTGCCCGCAGTGACCGGCCGATGTTTCCCCACGACAGAGGTCCAGAGGTAGCCCGAATCCGAGCTGGCGTCTTTCACGAGGTCGAATTTTACCTCGACCGCCGCACCGCCGTCCTGCGTCAGCACATATTGCGCAAGTTGCGCGTTGCCAAGCCCTTTTCGTATGCCTTCGGCGGAAATCGGATATTGCGACACGCTTTTTACTACGCCGATCAAACTGCCCGTTTGCGTTACGTCAACACCGTTCGGGGCGAGTTGGATTGTCATCCCCGGTTCCACGCGCTTGCCCTTATCCACGGGAATATAGAAAACGCCCGTCAAATCATCACGGTTCTGCGTTAAACGCACCGAACAGATCGGACTGCCTGCCTGTAGAATTTCCCCGGCGGCAGCCATCACCTCGTCTACTACGCCGTCATACGCACAGTAAATATTCTCTCGTGCCGCCTGCTGGTGCCGCTTCGCGTCGTACTGGTAAACACGTCCCATTACGTCACGGTCATTCGTTGCCAGTTCCGTTCCGTACTGCGCCATCCGTGTGTCAGCCGATTGTTCCGGCTGATCCATGTGGGCGATGAGCTGTCCTTTATGTACCTTGTCCCCCGTATGAACCAAAATTCCGGTGATCTTTCCCGAGACCGAATGCGTCACGTTAACGACGCCGGCGGAATCCAGAATCAGGCCACGTCCTTCCGCTTTTTCCGTAAAAGAACCATAAAACGACCAAAGTACGATGGCGAAGCAGAGCAGTGTGACAGACGCCATACCCATCCAGCTTACCGGGTCGGTAATCCGGATCATCGTATCGAGTTTTTCCGGGGAACGCATCTTGTTGAGAGCCGCCTGATTGAAATAGTTGTCGTTCATGGCGTTTGTTCCCCTCTCTCCATGAGTCGATTGTGATTTCGACATGCGCCCATTCCGTCAACGCCCCCGTACCGCTTGTCATTATGATCTCGTCAGCGGATACCCCGGTGGGAATTTCTATGTACGCCTCTTCCGCCGCAGGCCGGATGCTAAAAATCCATTATCATAATACGAACTATTCTTGTTATACTTCGCTAAAACCGGTTGATTTGCTGCTGTTCCTCAAAAAATACTTAACTGATGGGCTTTGGGAGGAGGAGTTCTTTCCGGATGAATGAAAAAACCAGCCTGCCCGAAAGAGAGCAAACTGGCTTTTCTCGCTGATTTGGATTTATTCGCTGACCGGTTCAGGTCTCTGGCCAGCCGATTGTAGCAGCATAGGCCACAAAATCATTCTCCCCGTCCAATGCCAGAGCGTTGTTCAGCGCCTGGTCATAGAACGCGCCCACAGCGCAAACGCCGATCCGCAGGGCCTGGGCCGCGAGGTAGAGATTCTGACAGATATGACCGGCATCGAGGAAGAGGTACCGCAGCGACCGGGCACCGTACTTGCCGGACATTCGGGAGAAATCAGCGCACCAAAGGAAGACGGCAGCACATTTCTCCACCATGGCTGTAGCGGGAAAGGCCGGCAGGAATGATGTGACGACCTCCGCTCCGGTACGTACGGGATATAAGGCGTGCTCCAGCGGCAGGAATCGGTAAAGTCCCGGCGTCAATCCCTCAATCCGCTGAAGCAGCAGATATGTTGAGAAGGCGTGGCAAGCCCCGGCCGAGGGGACGTTCCGCATGGTCACACCGGACGGCATCGCCATTTTAACACCTTGCGTACACCAGAGAAGAAACGACAAATCCTTGAGGGAAACCGCTTTATCCCTGTAAATGCGGATGGAGGCACGAAGTTCGACCATTTCCAGGAAATTCACCTGGATATCCGGCAACAGCCCTGGCTCCGGCAAAGAAATGAGCGTAGCGTCCGGTGGCACGGGTTTTTCCGGTGGCACAGGCGCCGCTTGCCCTCGTGGCGTCTCCGGCGTCATGGCCGACGAAGTCAGCATCTCCCGCAGCAGATCCATATCTTTCATGGTCAGTCCTCCGGACGTTCGCCGGTCTTTCCGGTGAACTTGTGATAGGAGCCGCCCTGGCGACGCTTCATCAGTTCGCTGAACAGAGCGTCCGGCAGGACGTTGTGGAAGGCCAGAAGAACCAGACAGTGATACCAGAGATCGCTCATCTCGTAGATAATCTCATCGCGCTTCATGTTCTTTGAGGCGATGATCGTCTCTGCCGCTTCCTCTCCCACCTTCTTCAATATCTTATCCTGCCCTTTGTCGAACAGGTAATTCGTATAGGAGCCCTCCACCGGATTCAGCCGTCGGTCCTGAATGACAGCGTAGAGTTCGTTCAGTACCGCCAGAGATTTTTCCGGTTCCGGCTTGACGACCGCCACGCTCTTTTCATTCTCGCCCAGCCGCCGGCCACTGAAGCAGGAATATGAACCGGTGTGGCAGGCGACGCCGGTCTGATGGACCCGCACCAGGAGCGTATCGCCGTCGCAATCGTAATGTATCTCTTTTACCTTTTGCGTATTGCCGGAAGTTTCGCCTTTTTTCCAGAGTCGTTGTCGACTGCGGCTGAAAAACCAGGTATAGCCGGTCTCTATTGTTTTTTCCAAAGATTCCCGGTTCATGTAAGCCAGCATGAGAACCTGCCCGTTTTCCTCCTGGATGATGGCGGGGACCAATCCCTTTTCATCGAACTTCACCATTGAAATATCCATCAGAACCTTACCTCCACTCCGCGTGATTTCAGGTATTCCTTGACCTGGCGAACGGTGAACTGGCCGTAATGAAAGACAGAAGCCGCGAGGACTGCGTCAGCTTTTCCCAGTGTCAGAACGTCATAAAAATGCTCCAGGCGTCCCGCCCCGCCGGAGGCAATGACCGGTACCGTCACGCTCTCCGAGACCCGGCGCGTCAGTTCGATGTCGTATCCGTCCTTCGTCCCGTCGGCATCCATGCTCGTAAGGAGGATTTCCCCAGCGCCCAGCGATACGCCTTTTTGTACCCACTCCAGGCAATCAATGCCGGTAGGCGTTCGCCCGCCGTTGATATAGACCTCCCAACGGTCTTCGCCGGCCCGGCGCGCGTCTACTGCCAGAACGACGCATTGCCGGCCGAACTTTTCCGCCCCCTGTTGCAACAGGCTCGGATCTTTGACTGCCGCGGTATTCAGCGAAGTCTTGTCAGCGCCCGCCTTCAGGAGCGAACGCATATCCTCCGCCGATCGAATGCCGCCGCCAATGGTGAAGGGAATGAAAACCTTAGAGGCGCAGTCGGAGGCGAGTTTCACCATCGTGCCTCGCTTCTCGCTTGAGGCGGTGATGTCCAGGAAAACCAGTTCATCGGCCCGTTCCTGATCGTATCGGGCCGCCAGCTCGACCGGGTCGCCGGCGTCACGGAGGCCGACGAAATTCGTCCCTTTGACCACCCGGCCATCCTTGACGTCAAGACAAGGAATGATTCGTTTTGTGTACATTTTAGTCCTCCGCGGCGGCAATTGCAAGAGCGGCTTTGAGATCGACCGTTCCGGCGTATAGCGCCTTGCCGACAATTACACCGGCTAAGCCGTCCGTTTCGTGCTGCTTCACGCGCCGGATATCATCAAGTGAGCTTACCCCGCCCGAGGCTACGACCGAAAGACCGCTCTCTTTCGCCAGCCGGACCGTCGCCTCGACGTTGACGCCTGAAAGCGTTCCGTCACGGGCGATGTCTGTATAGATGAGCGTTTTCACGCCCAGCGTGGCCATCCGCTTCGCGAGTTCCGTCGCCGCTACGCCACCCGAGCGCTCCCAGCCCTGAATGGCGACGATGCCTTCCCGGGCATCGATCCCTACAACAATACGCGCTCCAAAACGGGCGCAGGCGGCTTGGACCAAGTCCGGGTCGTGCACTGCTGCCGAGCCCAGGATAACCCGGTCAAGGCCCATATCCAACGCCGCTTCAATCTGTTCCATCGATCGGATGCCACCGCCCAGCTCCGCCGGGATATGGACCGCCGCCAGAATCGACCTGACCGCGTCCCGGTTAACAGCTTTTCCGCAAAGGGCACCGTCCAGGTCGACGAGATGCAGATACTTTGCCCCCATCGCTTCCCACTGGCGCGCCATTTCCGCCGGTTTGTCGGAAAAGACCGTTTCCTGCGAGAAATCTCCCTTGAACAGCCGGACGCAGTTTCCTCCCCGAAGGTCAATCGCCGGAAATATGATCATGCCGTTGCTCCCTTCCCGTATCACATACGGATGAAATTTTCCAGTATCGTAAGTCCCACGTCTCCGGATTTTTCCGGGTGAAACTGCGTTGCCAGAAGATTGTCCTTTGCTACTGCCGCCGTCAACCGGCCGCCGTAGTCCGTGACCGCCACTACGCAACTTTCGTCCTGCGGGACGGCGTGATAGCTGTGGACGAAGTAAACATAGGGGTCCTCCGGAAGACCGTCGAATAGCCCGGCCCGGTCCCGGGCGCGGTCAATTGACAGCGAGTTCCAGCCCATATGGGGAATCTTGAGTCCGGATGCCGGTATCCGCCGCACCGTCCCCGGAAGTAATCCAAGCCCCTTCACGCCCGGCGATTCCTCACTGCCGTCAAAGAGGATCTGGAGGCCGACGCAGATCCCGAGCACCGGGATGCCGTCCCGGACTTTTTCCAAAAAGACCGGAACCAATCCGCTGGAGGTAAAATTGCTCACGCAGTCCCCGAAGGCCCCAACCCCCGGCAGAACGAGCTTGTCCGCCGCTCTGATAACCGCGTCGTCGCTGGTGACGACGGGCTTGGCACCCAGTGCCTGGAATGCCTTTTCCACACTGAAGAGATTGCCCACACCGTAATCAATGACCGCAATCATATTCGCCCCTCCGCTAGAGGACGCCCTTTGTCGAGAGGACGCCCCGGATAGCCGGGTCAATCCGCGTCGCGTCGTGCAGAACATGGCCCAGCGCCTTGAATATCGCCTCGACCTTGTGATGTGAATTTGTGCCGTAAAGGACACGAACGTGCAGCGTGATGCCGGCGTGGAAGGCCAGCGCCCGCAGAAATTCCTCCGTTAGCTCCGTATCATAATCGCCAATCATCGGCGCCATCGTTCCCCCGTCATAGACGAGGAAAGGCCGTCCGCTGATGTCTATCGCCGCAAAGGCAAGTGATTCATCCATCGGGATATGGCGCGAAGCGTAGCGAACGATGCCCTGCTTATTCCCCAGAGCCTCACGAATTGCGTCCCCCAGGGCGATACCGATATCTTCGGCGGAATGATGTCCGTCCACCGAAAGATCTCCCCGGCAGCGCACGGAAAGATCAAAGAACCCGTGCCGCGCGAAAAGCGTCAGCATATGGTCAAGAAAACCGATGCCCGTGGTGATTTCGCCGTCACCGTTGCCGTCCAGATCGATGGAGACAGCAATCTCCGTCTCCGCCGTCTTGCGCTCTGTTTTTGCTTTCCGCGTCATGACCGCCCCTCCATAAAATCCTTGACTGATTTGAACCAGATATCGTTTTCCTCCCGCGACCCGATGGAAATTCGCAGGCAGTTGGCAAGGCCCGGCGCCTCTCCGAAACAGCGGACGCCGATACCTTGCGCGGCCAGCGCCTCGTTCAGAGCCGCAGCGCAATCGCATTTCACCAGAAGGAAATTGGTACGAGAAGGATAGACCGTGAGTCCCGGCAATTCCTTCAGTTGCTCCTCCAGGCGTTGGCGTTCGGAAATCGTCATGGCGATGCGGGGCGCGTATTCGTCCCGCATCTGGTAAACGATATCCGCCGTCACCAGCGACAGCACATTCAGATGATAGGGCATATAAACGCGGCTGACCATCTGTACTACCTCCGGCGCCGCCAGCATATAACCCACCCGGGCACTGGCCAGCCCGAAAGCCTTGGAGAAGGTCCGCGCCACGATGACGTTAGGGAAATGTTTCATGAGGGAAACCGCCGAGGAGCCGCCAAACTCGATATACGCCTCGTCCACCAGAAACGCGCAATCGAGATGGTGCGCCAGATAGGCGACATCATGGAGTGGCAGGAAATTGCCCGTTGGATTGTTGGGGTTGCAGATGATGGCCAGCGACGCCTTGCGTTCCTGTACCGTCGACACGAATTTCTTAACGTCCCCTCGATAGTCCTTCCTGGTGGGAACAGCGATGCCCTCCGCTCCGGCCATTTCCACGTAAATGCGGTACATGGAAAAGGACGGCTCGGGATAGACGATGGTATGGCCGGAGCCTCCAAAGGCATAGCAAATCTTCTCGATGATCTCGCTGGAGCCGTTGCCCAGGCAGACATTCTCCTTTTTCAGATGCAGGCTGGAGGCAATCTGCTCCCGGAGCTGGTCCCCCTCATCATTGGGGTAGCGATTGAAGGCGATGCTCGAAAGCCGGCTCAGGACACGCTCCTCCACCAGCGGTGGCAGGTTCAGACTACTTTCATTGGCGTTGATCTTGATTTTCCAGTCCCGTTCCGTAACGTCATAGACCGGCATTTCAGCCAGTCCGGCACGAAATTGCAGCATATCGTCACTCTCCTCGTAAGCGGATTGCGTTGGCATGGGCTTCCAGCCCCTCTGTCTCCGCCAGCCGGATGCTATCCTCCGAAACGTCCTGCAGGGCGTCCTGCGTATAGGAAATGAAGCTCGTACGCTTCATGAAGGTCTCCACGTTCAGCACGGAATAATATCGGGCCGTACCTCCGGTCGGCAGGATGTGATCCGGCCCGGCGAAATAATCACCCAACGGCTCCGGGGAATAATGTCCCAGGAAAACCGCGCCCGCGTGGCGTATGGACGGCAGAAGCTGGAAGGGGTCTTTTGTCAACAGTTCCAGATGCTCCGGCGCCGAGAGGTTGGCGAATCGAATGGCTTGACCGATATCCTGGGCAACGACGATCAGCCCGTTGCGCTCCAGAGAGGCTCCGGCTATTTCCTTTCGTGGCAGCTTCGCCAGCTGCTTCTCCGCTTCCGCTTTTACCGTTTGCGCCAGCGTCGCGCTGGTTGTAATGACGATGCTCGAAGCCAGCACGTCGTGCTCCGCCTGGCTCAGCATATCCGCCGCCGTATAGACGGGATTCGCCGTCTCGTCCGCCACGATAAGGATCTCGCTCGGCCCGGCCAGCATATCGATATCACAGTGGCCATAGACCGCTTTCTTCGCCAGCGTAACGAAAAGATTTCCCGGTCCTGTAATCTTGTCTACCCGGGGAACCGATTCCGTCCCGAAGGCCAGCGCCGCGATGGCCTGCGCCCCGCCAATCCTGAAAATTTTCGCTACCCCGATTTCCCGTGCTGCCAGAAGAACGTAGGGATTGATCTTTCCTTCCCGGGGAGGGCACATCATGATGATTTCCCCTACCCCCGCTACCGCCGCCGGCACCGCGTTCATCACCACCGACGAAGGATAGGCCGCCGTCCCTCCGGGAACATAGATGCCTACACGGTCCAGCGGCAACACCGATTGCCCCAGCATCGACCCTTTCTCACGGTACGTCATCCAGGAGGCCGGTTTCTGCTCCTCGTGGTAGCGACGGACATTGGCGATGGCGCGGCGCAACGATTCCATGACCTGGGGATCGGCTTCTTTCTCCGCTGCCTGAAACTCAGCCTCACTTACCAGAAAGCTGTCCGACGTCAGCGTCGTCCGGTCGAACATCTTCGTATAGGAAATCACGGCGGCGTCGCCATGCTCGCGCACATCGTTGACAATCCGGTCCACCAGCTCAACCGCCGACAGATCCTCGCCGAAAAGCGCTTTGTTCGCCTCCCGGATCTTTGGGCTCAACTCTACTTCATCAAAGGCCGCTTTGTGAAGCAGCCGCTCGACTTCTTTCTCTCCCACGTCCTTGACGTCAACGATCCTCATGATTCTTCCTTCCCTTCTCTGAGCGCCGCCTGAATAGCAGTGACCAGGCGGTGGATGCGATCGAACTTCAGGCGGAAACTGACACGATTTGCGATGAGCCGGGCCGTCGCGTCCATGATGTGCGCAATTTCCTCCAGATTATTTTCCCGCAGCGTCGTCCCCGTTTCCACGATATCGACGATGCTCTCCGACAATCCCACGATCGGCCCCAGCTCAATGGAGCCGTTCAGCTTGATGTATTCCATCTGGATCCCCTGACTGTTGAAGAACTTCTCCGCGATATGGGGAAACTTCGTCGCCACCCGGGTATGAGCGTAGTCTGAGAGCTTTTCCCGCCGCTTGTCCCGCGGTACCGCCATCATCAGATGGCAGCGGCCGAAGCCCAGGTCCAGAAGCTCATAGACGTCCTGTCCGGACTCCGCCAGCACGTCCTTGCCGATGATTCCGATATCGGCGGCGCCGTATTCCACGTAAGTCGGCACGTCGGCCGTCTTGGAAATGATGAATTTCACCTTCGCCGCATCGTTGGCAATGACCAGTTTGCGTGATTTTTCCTCCAGCCCCTCGGCGCTGAGCCCCACCCGGGCCAAAAGAGCCGTAGACAAAGGGAACAGCTTCCCCTTCGGCAGAGCAATCGTCAAATAATCCAATCCATCGTTTTTCATGCTGCCTCCAGTTGCCTTTATCGAATTAAAGTGGTAATATGATATAGCATACTACCATTTTCCCCGGGAATTGTCAATTTTCCCACAACGTTTCATTGGTTACCGCTATGAGGAGGGATTGCCCATGACCATCCATATCCTGTCGCTCCACGGTCTGAGCGAAAACCAGCAAGCGCAAATTCGAGCCGCCCGCCCCGACATCGAACTGTCCGTAGCCGAAGCAAAGGATTGCGAACCTTTCCTTCCGGATACTGAAGTGTTGTTGGCTTTTGGCCAGACCGATCTGGCTCCCATCCTTCCCGCGGCTCCGAAAGTCCGCTGGGTCCACGCGCTGACCGCCGGCGTCGATCAGTGGCTGACGCTCGACGCGATTCGTCAGTCGGACGTCTTGCTCACGAATTCCCGTGGCATTCACGGCATCCCCATCGCCGAGCACGTCCTGGGCATGATGCTCTGCCATAGCCGCTGTCTGCTGACCGCCCACGACAACCAGCAGCGCCAGAAATGGGCGGCGCTTAAAGGCATCGACGAGCTTTGCGGCAAGACAGCCGCCATCATCGGCCTGGGAAGCGTGGGCAGTGAGATTGCCCGTCATCTGAAAGCCATGGATATGCGCGTCATCGGCGTCAAGAAAACGAAAACACAGGAACCCTTCGTTGATGCGCTTTATGAAAACGGCGATCTGAGCGAAGCCTTATCCACCGCTGATTTCGTGATTGTGACGCTGCCGCTCATTCCGGAGACGATCGACCTCTTTTCCCTGCCACTTTTCCGGAAAATGAAGCCAACCGCCGGTTTCATCAACGTCGCCCGTGGCCCTATCATAAACGAAGCGGATCTCGTGCGGGCTTTGGAGGAAAAAGCGATTGGCTGGGCCGCCCTGGACGTTTTCCAGAAGGAACCGCTTCCCGGGGACTCTCCCCTCTGGACCGCTCCCAACCTCATGATTACGCCGCACCACGCCGCCAGTTCCCCCCGTTATATGGAACGGGCAATCGCCCTTTTCATTGAGAACCTGCGCCACTACCCCCGGACGGAAACAATGAAGAACATCATCGACAAGAAACGCGGCTATTGATGGTGCACTGGAAACCCGGGGAGATGAATGCGCGATGGTAAATCCCAAATTGAAAGACCAATTGACGGACCAGCTCTTCGAAGCCGTGCTGCGCCTGCGTTCCGCCGATGAATGCTACCAGTTTTTCGAGGATCTCTGCACGATTGGCGAACTCAAGGCATTGGCGCAGCGGCTGGAAGTCGCCCGGATGCTGGCGGCCGGCCATACCTACGAGGTCATCGTCGGACGCACCGGCGCCAGCACGGCGACAATCAGCCGGGTGAAGCGCTGCCTTAACTATGGCGCCGACGGCTACGCCATCATATTGGAACGACTCTCACAAAATAACGAAACGGAGAAAAACCATGCTGAAGGATGAAGCGATGTTGGAGATTCCCTATGGGACACGGGATTTTCTGCCTCCCGAGGCGGCGGAGAAACGCGCTCTGGAGACGCGGCTGATGGACTTGTTCCGCCGCTGGGGCTATGATGAAATTGCCACACCGGTCATCGAATACCTCGATACCCTGACGATCGGCAACGGCAGCCGCATCGAACCGCATATGTTCAAGCTCTTCGACCGTCAGAACCGCACTTTGGCCCTGCGCCATGAAATGACGACCTCCATTGCCCGTGCCGTTGCCAGCCGAATGAAGGACGCGACCTATCCGCTCCGGCTTTCCTATGTCGGCAGCGTCTATCGCTACGAACAGGTCCAGGCCGGCCGTCAATGTGAATTCTATCAGGCCGGTGTAGAATTCCTGGGCAGCGATTCCGCCGCCTCGGACGCCGAAGTCATCGCCTTGGCCATCGAGAGCCTGCGCGAAGCGGGGCTGAAGAACTTCCAGATTTGCCTGGGCCAGGTGGAATTCATTCGCGGGCTCATGGAGCAGTATTGCCTGCCACCCGCCACGCAGGAAAAAATCAAGCAATGCCTGGAGCGCCACAACCTCGTCGGCCTCCAACGCACCCTCGAGGACACGGGACTCCCATCCGAGGGACGCGAAAGCCTCGCGCGGCTCCCGCTGCTCCATGGCAAACGTGATGTACTGGACGAAGCGCGTCAAATGGCCGCCAACGATTGCAGCCACCGTGCTCTGGAAAACCTGGACGCCATCTGTGGGCTCCTGGAAGACTATGACGCCGCCGGATTTATCCGGTTCGACCTCGGCGTAATCCGGGATTTCAGCTACTATACCGGCATGGTCTTTGAGGGCTATACGCCGGGGCTTGGCTTCCCGCTGTGCGGCGGCGGGCGTTATGACAATATGCTTTCTGACTTCGGCCACGACTGCCCCGCCACCGGCTTTGGCCTGGGCATCGAGCGGCTTATGCTGGCCCTCAACCGGGAAGGTGCTCCCCGGTCAACCACGGCGAAGGACGTCTATATCGCTTACGCGCCAGGACGGCTCTCAGAGGCCATCCAAGAGGCCTGCCGCCGCCGCCGCCTTGGCGAGACCGCGGAGCTGGCCCCCTCTCCCCAGGAAGAATCCGCTGCCGCCACCTGCCAGAAAAGCAAGGGCTGCCGCTCTTTGGTATTCCTCGCATGATATCCCATCGTGCCAGCCAGTTCTTCCACGCGCTGACCGCTCATGTATCCGCGGAGGACAGGGCTTTCCTCGAAACGTGGCTGCCCGAGGAAACGGCCCGGGCTTTCTTCGACGCCATGACAGTCGCTGACCAGTGCCACGCCCTGCGTACCGCCCGCACCGCGGAACAGCTCCGCCTCGCATCTCCCGACGGCGCGACGATGGTTGACCGGCGACTTCTCATCCGGGCGTCATTGCTTCACGACATTGGCCGTCAAAAAGGTGATATGGGAACCTGCGGCAAGGTTCTGGCCGTCCTCCTCACCGCCGCTTTTCCCCGGTGGAGCAAAAAGCGGGGGGAAAACGCCGCCGGCGGTTGGTTGTCAGCCCTGCTTCACGTCTATTACCATCACCCTGAAAAAGGCGCAAATATGCTTCGCCGAATCGGGCTTCCCGACGAAGCCGCACTCACTGTCCGGCACCACGCCCCCGCCGCCGGCGATGACCCGCCGGAGCTCCTCCTGCTCCGTCAGGCCGATCAGATGAATTGACCTTGTCCGAAACGGTTTTCCAAAGCGTTTACGGCTTCGCCAGGTATGACGATAACGTTCCACAGATATTATAAAGAGCCAGCTCATTCATTACAAGAGCCGGCTCTTTATTATAGCACCATTCATTTTGAATTCTGTTTGTTTCCCGCCAGCACATCAGCCTGCGAGGCCAACATACCGGCGCCCATCAGTACGCAGCCCAGAATCTCCCGCGGCGAGAGCGCCTGCCCCAGCACAATCCATCCCGCCAACGCCCCGAAGACCGACTCCAGGCTCATGAGGATAGCGGCCGGGGCCGGGGCTGCGTACTTCTGCCCCACGCTCTGCAACGTAAACGCGACGCCGGTAGAGAGGATTCCGCCGTAAGCAATCGCCACCCAGGCTCCCAGTACGTCCGCCCACACCCAGGTCTCAAAGGCCAGTGCCGCCAAAAAACTCAGCAGCATTGTCGCGATCACCTGCGCCAGCGACATCTCAATCACATCGGCCCGCGCCGCGTAACGACCGATAAACAGAATATGTCCCGTCCAGAAGAAAGCGCAGGCCAGCACGATCTGATCGCCAGAGCCCAGCGTCAGCCCCTCCTTCACGCAGAGAAAGTAAAGCCCCGCCAGTGCCAGTACCGAGCCGGCGATATGCGTCGTCTGCAAACGCTGGCGCAGGAACACGCCGGCCAGCGGCACGAAAACCAGATAGAGACAGGTCAGAAACGAAGCCTTGCCCACCGTAGTGTATTGCAGGCCATACTGCTGCAGCGCCGCCGCCGCGAACATGATGCCCCCCGCCGCGAATCCCGGACGCCAGCCGCCGGCGTATTGACCTGCGGCCCGCGCCCTCATCCGTTCCTCCCGCGTATAGAGCCAGAGCGCGAAAAGCGCCGCCGCGCCGAGGAAGAACCGTGCCGCCATATAAGTGAAAGGCCCTATCCGCTCCATGCCCAAAGATTGGGCCACAAACGTCGTCCCCCAGAGGAATGCCGCCAAAAGCAAAAACAGATTGCCCCGCCAGCGCAACCGCCGCCACCTCCGAATGAATCCCGGAAAAACATCAAAAAAGGAGCGCCCCGTTTCCGCGAGGCGCTTTCTTTTTCGTTCGCGTTACCAAATCTTGCCCAGGATAAACCACATTCTCTGCTTGCTCCTGGCATCGCTGCTCATGTTCGGATCGCTGCCGATGCGACGGGCATAGTCGAAGCGGGCGAACCAGTCGTTCGGCTTCGAGTAGCTGATTCCCAGGCCCCAGCCCTTCAGCGTCTCGCCGTTGAGCGTTCCGTCACCGCGGCCCGCCACATGGCCGGCATCGAGGTAGGCGCTCAGCACCAGGCCCGGCAGATTCGTATAGAATCGGAACTCCGCTGTTCCCAGGAAGCCTTTGTCACCGGAGCCTTCGCCCTGCGGATACGCCCGCACGCCGTTGGCGCCGCCCAGGTAAATCTGCTCCGAACTGTCGAGATTACGACTTGCCGCCTGCCCCTGGAGCTTCACCATCACGTCGGCGCGGTGCCCCAGCGATTGTACGCCGGTCACATCCGCCACCAGCTTCGTGAACGTTCCCTGCGTATCGCTGAGATCGTCCAGAATCTTGCCGCCATATGACGACGAATCGTTATGATGACGCCCCACATAGAGCGTCGCGTCGTAGTTCAGCAGCGAGCCCGGATGCTTCTCGGAACCCTCGATGCCCACGTGGGCGACCTCCGAATGCTTCTTGCGGTCGAGAATCGAATACTTGCTATAATCGTCTTTCATCCGCCGGAAATCCAGCCCGTAAGTCACCTTCAGCCGGCGGTCCGTCATGTGGTAGAGCGGTGTCGAGCCGAACAGGCTCAGCGTATTCGCTACGCCGTTGGCGCCAAACTCCTGCGCCGCACCGCCCAGCTCATAGTCCATCCGGCTGACGCCCAGCCCCAGCGTAGCCCCGCTGCGGCCAATCAGCGTCTCATAGTTCAGATAGTAATTGTGCAGATGATTGTTCGAAATCAGTCCGCCCACGTTCAGTTTGCCGCCGGTCCCGCCGACGTTGTACAGCGTTTCCTGAAGGCCGTAACGGTAACGTCCCGACGACCGGCTGCCGTAGTTCTCCGTATAGAGCACCGTATTCGACAGCTTGCCGTCCTCCACCCGGACCGTCAGATCGCTGGAACCGAAAGACTCTCCCGGACTCAGTACGCCCACCGCCTTCGTGCCGGAAAGCTCACTGATCTCGTAGAGCGCCGTCTCCAGTCCCTTCGTGCGAATGATCGAACCCTGCTTCAGCCCGTTCAGGAACCCCTGGATGATATCTTCCTTCAATTTGCTGTGGTTCTCGATGATGACCTTCCCGTACCGGCCGGGAATGATATTGATCGTCACCGCGCCGTTCACGCTGTCCTGCGCCGGCAGATACGCCGCCGCCGCCGGATAGCCGTGCTGCCGGCAATATACCGTAAGCTGGTCGATAATTTCGTTAAACTCCGCCAACGTCACTTCGCGGTTCAGCGCCGGCTCCAGAATCTTCGTCAGCGCCTCCTTGTTCACTTTAAGCTCAGGCGCCATGAGGTCAACCGATTTTACCGTGAACTTCGTTTCCGTCGTCTCCGGTGGCGGCGGCGGCAGATTGCTCTCCACTTCCGCTCCGGGCTGCGGGAGCTGTTCCTTCACCTCGCCCCCCGGCTCCGGCAGCGAAGTCGCCGCCAAAGCCGTTCCCGCGAACGTCCCGGCCAATACCGTCATCGTGATAGCCTGCGCCAGCGTTCGATAACTGAAAAGCCTCATCCTCGGTTCTCCCTTTTATCCCTTGAAAAGGGTTATTTTCACTCCTCAAAGCTCCTGTCGTCAGGAAACCGCTTGCAGATTCACACCACGGCCCACCGTTTCAATGCCGATCCGCGCCGTGTCGTCCGTGGAAGCCTCAGCTACGATTGCCTCGCGGTTGCGTCGCTCCTGCTCCTCCTCGTCCTCATCCTGCGAATTGATGCGGATGAGACCCGTCGGCGTCGCCATCTGCGTCATCGTCGCCTGGGCCGCGTCGGTATCGTTTTCATCAAAAGGATCCATCGTCTCGCCCGCGATCTCTACCGGCCGGCTGCCGTCCGACATCAGGGCAACCCAGCGCTCCAGACCAATACCCGTCGTCGGAGCGGGTTCCTCTGTCTCCCCGGGCAATGCCGCCGTCTCTGACGGATTATCCGCCTCCGCCGCGGTCGCTGCCGCCAGCAGAGCCTCGTCGCCGACATTCACGCCGGTCCCCTTCGTCGAGACACCAATCACGCCCTTGAAGCCCGTCTGCACGCCGTCGAGATTCACCGCCGCGCCGACGCTCTCCAGTCCGATGGCCGAGCGATCCACATCCGAAATATTCACCCCGGTATCCTGATACTGGATGCCGATATTCGATTCAAAGGTGAAACGCTCCGTATTCGCATCGTGAGAAATCCGCGCATACGCCTTATCATCCGGAACGAACTTCGTATCGACCGTCGTGAGGTCTGACATCACCGTCGCCGTGCCGTTATTTTCCGCCGCGGAACGGTCGGTACCCGACGCGCCGCCGCCTGATCCCGGAATCACGATACCGCCCGGCAGGACGGTGCCCCCCGGCGTATTCCCGGATCCCCCGCCGTTCGTGCCCGAGCCCGACGGAGTAACATTGGAAGAACCGCCGTTCGTACCGCCGCCCGGATTCGTGCCGGGTATTACATTGCCACCGGGCGTTACATTCCCGCCCGGGGTCACATTGCCACCCGGATTCGGGTTCGGATTCGGGTTTCCACCGGGAGTATTGCCGCCGGGGGTATTCCCGCCCGGATTCACCGGCGGGTTATACGGCTCCGGATCCGGATAGTACGGATCCGGATCGGGGTCGGGCGTGACCGGCCGTTCCTTCACCGTGAAGTTCGTTCCGGCAATCGCGTAGTTCTCATTAAAGTACGGGTGGGAAACGCCGTTCTCATCCACGTATCGCCCCGCCACCTGGTAGGTGCCCGGCGTATTGCGGTTGAGGCCTACCGGGGTGAACGTCACCGTCGCCGCCTCGACATCGTCCCGCATTGCCGCGTCCGCCGCTGCCAGACCGCTCTTATACGTCCCGGTAATCGCCGGTACTGTGCCGCCCGCCGTCATCTCCGTCGGCGTCGTGGCATACCGCAGCGTCGCCCGCTCAATCGTACCAGTACCCTGTTTCACCCATGTATCCGTGCCATTATCGAACTGATAATTCGACTGGCCATAGGAGTTGTTCTTCGCCAGCGTCAGCGTATAATCCACCGTATGAGCTTTTAGCGTATCGCTGTACGCGCTGTCCGCCGCGTTTACATCGTCATACGTTCCCGCCACCGTGAGAATGGACTTCTTGTTCTCGTAGTCAGCGGTAAAGACATCGTCCATGAAGCCGCCGGTAAGGTTCTTCAGCGAATCATTGGTGAGATCCGTCGTACCGTCATACACCTTCGTCGCATCCGGCGCCACGCCAGCCGTCGACAGCCTCCGCTTCGTGATCTTGCCGGTACCGCTGAGCGTCACCGGCACCAACTCATAGTTCGCGTTGTTCCACTTCAGCACATAGTCCACACCCAGAAGTGGCGTCGTCGCGCTTTCGTCCATGGCGTCCCTGACTTCCTGCCCGGTTGTAATATCTTTGTATGTTCGTGTAATATCAAGTTGCAGGGAAGCGACCTCGTCATTCGTCAAGGTACCGGCAACCAACTTGATATTCTTTCCGGCGGCTTCAGCAACCGTCGTGACCCGCACCGTATCCGAAGCCGAGCCGTCATATGCCTTATTGATATCAGTGGCATGATCCAGTGACGCCGTAATCTGCTTCGCCGTAATCGTACCCGCGCCAGTCGTCTGGTAGCCATTTGTTTCGTCACCGGAAAGCGCCGTGTTGGTAGCGTCAACGAGCCGGTAATTGCCCGCGTCGTCGCCCGTCAGCTTGATGGCCGTATAGGTGACAGTTGTCGCCTCCGTCACGTTTTGGGAATCATACGTTCCCTTATAACCGGTGGCAGCCGTACCGGTTGCGTCATAACCAATCAAGGCTACGGCATCTCCGTCCACCTTGCCGCTCAGATTGGCTGTCCCGCTTGTCGGCGCGTTCGTGTTCCCGTCGTACACCTTTGTCGCGTCGCCAAACGTCAGCGTCAAATCCTTCCTGGTAATCGTACCCGTTCCCGTCGTCGCGAAAGCAACATTCGCCGGGTTCGTATTATCAAACGTATAGTTCACCGCGTCAGCACCCGACAGCACGAGGCCCGCATAATTGACCGTCTTGTTACCCCCGGCGTTCTTCGCGTCATTGGCACCAGGGGCACTATCCGCATAGGCCGCAGTAATGCCCGACGTATTCAGCGCCGTGCCGCTGTCAATGAGGCCGCTCACCGTCACCAGAGATTTGACGTTCTGTTCGACATCCGCAGTGCCGTCATACGTCTTGGTGATGACAGACGCGTCCGGCAGATTGACTGTCAACAGCTTTTTGGCTATCGAGCCCGTTTTCGTCCAGGTGAATGTCCCCGCCGTGGCATTCGCGTCGGGCAACCCAGTAACATCATAATTCGTGGGATCGACCTGCAACGTGAACGTCGCTGTCTTGCTGTTCCCGGCGTCTTTCGTATCATAAGACGCATTTGTAACGGCAATATCACTTGTCAAGTTAAGTGTCGTGCCAACGGTACTACCGACATAAGTGACATAATTCTTTACTTCGTCCATGGAGGCAGAACCATTGTGAGTAACCGCTTTCGTAGCGTCGTATGTCTTTTCCGGGCTTCGGATGGTAATCGTCAAATTGCCGGAACCATTCAGCGGCCGCTTCGTGATCGTGCCGGTACCCGTCGCCGTGTAACCGGTTCTGTTGTTGCCGGAAACCGACGTAGCCGATCCGTCAACATTCACAAGCTGATAATTGCCCCTATCCGCTCCGAGAAGATTCAATCCTGAATAGGTAATGGTCTTTTCGGTCCCCGCGTTCGAATCGTTGAACGCGCCTGTCAGGCCTCCGGTTCCAGTAGACAGTGTAACAGTATCACCGTAAAGCGCGCCGGAAATGGAAGCCGTCCTCGTTACCGCCGTGCCATCAGCCTTATAGCTCCCAAGGCCATAAACCTGATTCCCGTCGTACACCTTCTTCGCTTCGCCCAGCGTCAGCGTAAGCGGCGCCGGGGTAATCGTACCTCTGCCTGTCGTTGTGTAGCCGGTTTCATTATCACCTGCCAGCGCCGTTCCGCTACCGTTCACCAGCCGGTAGTTATCCAAAGTATTGCCGGTAAGGCGAATCCCCGTATAGGTGACCGTATCCGCGTCCAAAACGTCCTTGTCATTGTAGGTTCCCTTATATCCGGTGGTGGCAACGCCTGTCGCGTCAAAAGAATTGATATCTATCGTTTCTCCCGACACAATTCCGGACAGGTTTTTCGCCCCGCTCGTTGTCGCGTTTTTATTTCCATCATAGACCTTCGTCGCGTCGCCAAATGTCAGTGTGAGATCTTTCTTGGTAATCGCGCCTGTGCCTTTGTACTCTGTAAAGGCATAATCCCCCGCCGACGCACCGCCAAGCGTTACGCCGGAATATGTTACTGTATTGGCGTCCGCGACCGTCGCCGCGTTATACTGCCCTGCCGTCGCCGTTAGCGTCACGGTATCGTTCGCAACAAACCCCGTCGAGGTCAGTGTCTTGTTCGTGAGATCAGCCGCCGTCGTGCCGTCATAAACCTTCGTGATTCCAGGAGTGGTAATCGTACCCACCGCTCCATTCTGCACGCCAATCGTATTGCCGCTGATGACCTTCTTGGCAATCGTACCAGTACCGTGAAGCGTGTCATTGATGATATAGTAATTCCCCGCAGCCGTACCGCCCAACGTATAGCCTGTGTACCGAACGTCCAGATTTTCCCCGGCGTGGCCGGAAGCCGAGGTCGAGGTATTACTCGCATAGTAATTCCCGGTCGCGTTCGCGACATTCAGCGTCAAATTGTTCCCATTGAGGTTTCCTGTCGTAGCTCCCACCGTGGTATCCAAGGCAAGACTGGAACCATAATCCGTCCAGTCATAGCCGTTCGCATCCGTTCCCAGTCCGGTATTCTGATAACCTTCATACGTCTTGTTGATTCCCGTACTCTTGCCATCCTGAAAAACGACATTGACGCCGCGCTTGAAGATATTTCCCTCGGCTGTTAGCGTGGCAGTAGTCGCCGGATTATCCATCGTGACCGTTTTCAGCAAATAGTTATTCTTTGCCGTGCCGGTCAACGAGAGAGCAAATGTGACAGTTTTGGTCCCAGTCGGATTATCGTTTGTCGTATTCGCATTAGCATCCGCATAAGTTGGTGTATCAACATAAACCGTTACGGCGTCATTACCGATAATGCCGGTCGTGGCCGTCCCTGCCGCTGCCTCCGCAGCCGAAGCTGTGTCATGCGTTACATATCCCTTGACCAGATTGGGGTCATTAACTGCAATATACGTATCATACGTCTTATTGATACCGTCTGTCGGAACCCCCGAAAGAGACACGTTGATTGTTCGCGGCGTGATGGATCCGGTAAGCGCCGGGCCAGAAGAGGCCAATTGTTCCGAAGTCAGTGTGACATCATAGTTATTGAAATTCTGTCCCGTCGTATCGACAACGGAAAGCGTCCCCAGTTTGATGTTGTAATTACCGACGTCGCTCTGCCGGGCCTGGTTCACATCTCCAGCCGTATAGTAATACGCGCCGCTTGACGAGAGCGCCAGTTCTGTCTGCGCGACAGCATTGTCAAATTCAAGACTGTCCGCCGGCAGCGTCGCATCCGCCGTCGTATCATAGATCTTGTCGATACTGCCAATGCCATCCTTCCAGTGGACCGTAGAGGCACTGATTTCCACCGGCGTGATTTTGCCCGTGCTGTTCGCGGAATCGACAATAATGTAGTTCGTGAGCGCATTCGCCTGCTCCGCCGCTTTGAGCGAAGCCTTGAAAGCGTCCTGGATATTCGAGAAAGTGACATTCTTCGCGTTGATGGTATTGCCGCTGCGCGACACATCCGCGTCGCCGTAGTTTGCCGTCAGCGCCAGCGTGTCCGTCGCCGTCGGCTGGTCACGATGCAGCACAGCGTTATTTGCGCCGTCACTCAGCGCCAGATTGACCGTCCGCGTCGCCTGTCCGTTGTACTCTGTATCAGCAAGCGCCTGGGGCACAGTCAGCGTCAGCTGGCGCGCCGTAATCGTCCCCTTGTTCTCGACGGTAACTGGAACGGCAGCTGAAAGAGCCGAACCAGCAATACTGTAGTTCGACAAATCGAAGCCCGCGCCCTCGTCCGTCGTTCCAAGCGCGACGCTATATCTAATGCTCTTGTTCGTCCCGGCGTTCTTGTCCGTGTAAGCCGCCGTGCTGACGTTCTCAACTTTCGCCACGTCAGCATCGAGAAAACCGGTAAGATTCACAATGTTTTCACCGGTGAGCGCGGTTCCGTTCGCGTCCACCACATTCGTCGATGAATCATATACCTTCGACGCCGACTGATACGCCGCCGTCAGCATTTTCGGCGTAATCGTACCGGTCTTGGTGTTGTTGCTGACCGTGGTGCCGCTCATGCCGGAAATCTCGTAGTTTTTCAGCGAGGTTCCGGCGTTGTGGAGATCGACCGTGAATGTGACCGTCTGCGCGGTTGAATTACCGCTGTTCGAGGACGCATAGGACGCGGTAATATCACCGGCATCAATGCCCGTAATGGGTTCCGGCGTCGTCCCGCCGAGGTTCACGGCCAGGCCGGTCAGATAGGTATTCGCGGTTACCGCGGTACCGCCGGCGGTCGTCCCGGCCACGTTATAGTTTCCGTCATAGACCTTCGTGATGTTATTGGCATCGGTCGTCCATTTCCAGGTCAGATTTTCCGCCGCCAGCTGCTTGCGGAGGATATTGCCCGTGCCCCAGAGTTCCAGCGTCCCGGCGGCCGCCTGATCCAAATCCACCCGCGTGTATTCACTCCGACCGCCCCGGATGTCTTCCTTTGCCACCAGGGCATAGTTCCCCGTTGCCGCCAGCGCGTCAAAACCATTGACCTGAAAACCGGTATATTGCACATCGTAGGGTGCGCCCGCGCCATTCACATAGGAGTCATTCGCCGCGTTGCGGTTCGCGTCCGTGGCTGCTGTCTCGCCGGCGAGATACGTCCCCGCCGCGCCGGACGCAAAGGCAAGCGTCGGCGCGGTAAGACCATCGCCCGAAATGACAGCGCTATCCGCCGTGGACAGATTCAGCCTGACATTCGCCGCCGGCGCATAGGCGCCTTTGGCCGACGAATCGCTGTCGTAGGTCTTATTGATACCCGTAGGGGTCTTAAGTACCAGTTCGATCTGGCGTGGCGTGATGGCACCTGTCGCATAAATATAGTTTTTCCCATCAACCGGTGCCAGCTCAAATTCATAATTTTTCGCCGACTCAGTGTCAAGAGTAATACTTGTACCGCTGCCCAAATCAATTACAGCTGCCAAGTTTTCCGTAGCATTTTTTACCTCATGCCTTTGCAATTCGCTGGCATTATTTCGATAGCTTACATATTCGCTTTCACTGGCAAAATCATAATAATGCCCGGTTATTGAGCCACTGGTCACTTGAACGGTATCGTCAGGAATTATTCCTGTATCGCCCGAAGCTGGAATATCCAGATACCCTTCTGTCGTAGTGGAAATCAGATTTGAGGTGCCGTCATATTCCTTGACCAGTTGCGTACTAAGTCCCGAAGAATCACCGACCAGGGAGCGCTTCGTGATTATGAAATCACCGCCCACAATGTCGTAAAGGGGCAGTCCTGTTCTCGTCTCGTCGTTTTTCGTGGTGAAAAGATGGTACGTCCCCGCGTTCTTGACGTTAGTCGTGCTCTGCGTCACCGATTCCGCTTTTCCGCCCGATATCTGGACGTTGTCCAGCGCCAGAGTACCGCCGTTATAGACCAACGAGGGGCTGGCGTCCGACATCAGTTTGGTGCCGCTATGATAAGTGCTGGAGTCCACGCCTTCCTTCGCGTGGTCATAGTCATACCCTACCGCCACCTTGCCCTGGAAGAAGGCCGTAAGCACCGGCGTCCTCCCCGGCAAAGCCCGCCAGGTCGTATTGGCCCCGCCTTTGTCGCTGATAGCGTTGCCGAAGCCAGAGAAATCCGTTGAAGTGGTTACATTGCCATAACATGCAGTTTCATTCAGATTTCCTGCAGCCGCAGTGCCAAACAGCTTTGTGACAGAGTAAGTCCTTGTGACATCGGCTTTGCCAGTTGCTGCTTCATAGCTTGTTTGTGCGACAATACCGAAAGGCGTAGAGCTATTGACATTATAAACATCATGAACATGGACATTAGAAGACGTTATTCTCCCAATAATTCCGGCATTATCATCAACAGCACCATCGTTAAAACAATTATAAACTGACGTATTGTTTTTTGCTTCACCAACAATACCTCCAGCTTTATTTGTTCCTCCATAAATATAATAAGAACTACCTCTCCCATAGTGATAGACATTTTGGATCAAAACATTTTCCGCAACACCAGCTACACATCCTGCATAACCATCGGATTCAGATTCAATTTTAGGGTTCACAAAGCCAACATTCTCGATACGGCTTGTACTTGTCTTACCATTTACCTTGCTAAATAATCCGACATTTCCATCTTGACTGATATTCAACCCGGAAATCGTTTTAAAATTACCGTCGAAATTCCCAGAGAAATCAGAAATCGGCGTAAAAGCCCCAGCTGTTATATCCTTTTCCAGCATATAATTGCCAGTGGATTCCATGGCTTTTAAGTCATCAAAATTGCTGACCAGCATATAATCATTGGCTGCGGTTGCCTGAAGATTATTTACTTTCCAGCCCTTTGTCGAAGCCGCTTCAGTCTTTAGCGGATTGGCATAATTGGCACGTCCTTCCTCATAGCCGATATGAACGTACCCGGTGGCGTTGAGATTTACCGCTCCACCATCCGCAACCTGAATACTCTCCGTATTCGTGAAGCGGATATTATTGCCATTGACGGTAACGGAATTGGCCTTGACATAGCCTTCCGTGGGATTAACGAGGTTCACCACATCCGTAACGCCAGAAGACGACAGAGGGCTGTCACCATTCCATTGCGCCCCGCCGGCATAGTTCTGGATCAGGGCCGTGGTGTCCTGCGTGGAGACATAGAGATTCCCCACCTCTACTTTCGCCGTCTCGCCCAGGATAACGCCATTGGGATTCACGAGATAGACATTATTGCCGCCCTTGATTTCGCCATCAATGAAAGAGGAGCCTTTTCCGGCCACGAGATTCAGATAGTTATGGGCATTTTCACCCGCAGTAACACCGCCGTCAAAAATGACGTGCTCATCGCTTTTGACGGAGAAATCCTGCCACGCAATGACATTGTTCTGCTGCGTGGCGGTGATGTTCATGGTGTTCCCGTTCGATGAAATCGCAGCTGAATCCACAGGCGCCCCACCGCCGGCCGGGGTGATTTTCGAGAGTACCTCCCCGCCGGAGGGCATAGTATATCCCAGGTGCGGGATGATGCTAAAAGCGCCGGCCATCAGGGCGATACTGACGCGGCGTGCCAGGAGTTCTTTCCTTGATCTCGTTTTCATGGCCTTTCACTCCTATGAAAGATGGGGAAAATGGGCAGACTTTCCCACAATGACACTATCCTAGTCTCATTATAGCCGGGCGGGGTTGCTTTGGCAAGCGTTTTCATGTTAAAAAACGGTTAAAAAACGCGAAAAAATAAGCCCCTCCATACATCTTGCCCCGCACTACCCGCCGTGGCACAAGATGTGTGAAGAGGAGGAGGAAAAGAGAGCGGCGTGCCTCAAGATTTCATACCGAATAACACGTCGGCAAATCGCATTGACACTTATAATTATATTTGCTATGATGACTACAGGAGGAAGCGCCATGAAAAGCTACTCGTCGAGAGAAATCATAAAGCAGCTTAAAGCGGATGGCTGGTACGAAGTACATTGCATTGGCGATCATCACCAGTTCAAACATCCAACAAAGAAAGGGCGCGTTACCGTTACCCACCCGGTCAAAGATATTCCTATTGACACTTTGAAACGTATATCCGAACAGTCGGGTATTGTTTTTTCATGACGTTCTGCCTGTCCCATAGACGGAGGGCTTGCAAATGAAGGACAATTATTTTTTTCCTGCGGTTTTCCATGTCGGAGAGGACGGTATTTCCATTCATTTCCCGGATTTACCCGGCTGTCTCCCCTGCGCTGATACGATGGAAATGGCTTTTCGTCATGCCAAAGAAGCCCTCCAGCTTCACCTGTATGGCATGGAAGAAGATGGGGAAACGATTCCGGAGCCGTCCCCCGTGGCAGAGGTAAAGCCCGGACCCGGGGAAACCATTGCCATGATCGAGGCCTGGATGCCTCCCTTCCGCGAAAAGATGCTCAACAAATCCACGAATAAGACGGTAACGATTCCGCGCTGGCTAGATATCCTTGCCCGCAAAGAAAAGGTGAATTATTCCCATCTGCTGCAGGAATCGCTCAAAAACTATCTTGGCGTCAAAGATTCCGCCGCCCAGCACTTCCGCCCATGACAAAAGCGCCCCGTTTGCAGGGCGCTTTTGTCATGTCTGATACCGGAATCCGTAAAGTTCGTCCCACTTTCTTCCCCTGCGACATGCCATTGGCATGTCGCGGCCCGAAGGGCAGAGGGAAGGGCACGCCATGATAAAACTGCGTAAGTCGTCATTTTCGCGAAAATCTTCGGCTTTACGCAATGCGAAGTGCCGCTTGCTCCCCCTGTGATATGCCAGTGGCATATCACGCCCCTCCCGGAGGGGGGATTAAGTTTTCTTCTTTGAGCAATATGAGACATTTGCGATGGGCGAAATTCAAGGGATTCAGGTTGTTATTTGACAGTATGACAAGCGTTTTGTTCAGTAGAAAAACCCGGAATAAGCCGGACAAAAAACGGATAAATCCCGGTATATCAATGTTTTGGGCTCTCGTATTAAATGTATAGTTTGACTATTTGAACTTTTATATCAAAGACCATTACGCTGTGAAAAATCTTCTGTCATGATTCGTGGCGAATTTATAACAAGGCTGAGATGTCCCCCGCCTCTAAAAGCGAGGGTGTATATCGGAGGTCGGAGGGAGTTTAAATCTCCCTCCGACCGCACGCCTTGTTGAAATGCTGGCTAAAGTGATTTTTCTCCTTCGGAGAAAATATGATTTATGGCATTATAACGAAAACCCCTTCCGGTGAAAGGCCAGGAAGGGGTTTGATTGGTTTGCGAAAGATTTACTGCAGGAGACTCAGAACCTGGCTGGAGTTGGAGTTGGCCTGGGCCAGCATAGACTGGCTGGCCTGCTGGAGCACATTGTTCTTCGTGTACTCCGTCATTTCCGCCGCCATGTCGGCGTCACGGATGACGCTCTCGCTGGCCTGGGTATTCTCCTCGGCGGTGTTGATGTTGGCGCGCGTAAAACCGAGACGCATACCAACAGCGCCGATCAGCGTCTGTTGGTCGAGAGCTTTTTGCAGGGCTGTTTCCACCACGTTGATAGCGGCGTTGGCGTTCTTCTGGGTGGAGATATTCAGCGTCTTGCCACTCGTCGATTTCAGCCCCAGTGCCACCGAGCGCATATCGGTCAGGGGAACCTTGACGGCCTGATTCGCCTTGGTGCCGGTATGAAGGACGATGGAATTGTCCGGCGAGGGATTTTCGGCCCGGACCGTCTCCTCGAAATTATCAAGAACCGTATTGGCCGTGCGACGGAACTGGCCATGCTTATCGGTGATGGAAATCGTCAGACCGGAAATCTGCCCCTCAGTACCTGGCTCATCAGCGATAAAAGTTACCGCTTTCTTGTTGTCCGGCGTATAAACAGGATTTCCCGTTGCGTCAGTCCCAATAATATCACTAACAGGCGTTTTTAGTCCTAAATCAGGTGTGCCACCAATTTGTTTTTGTACTTCGTCAAATAAACTCGTAATTGTATGGAATCTTGTCTTCCCACGATTATTTAGATATGTAACAGGAGTAGTAACAACATGAGTTTCCCCTTGCTTGACATACGAAACCGTGACCGAGTCTGTGCTTAATATTCCTAAACTATTGCCGGTCTTATCTTTTAAATCAACAAGCCTAGTATCTTCATCAGTATCCTCATGAAGACTCATGTTCGTCAAGCTAGTATGCGTTCCCGGATCAATGACCATCTTATTCTTCGAGCCGTCAATCAGCATCATGCCGTTATAGGTAGTATTAGCGTTGTCGTCAATCTGATCCACCATCTGGTCGAACTCGCGCTGGAGCGTCTGACGGTCGGCGTCGGTGTTCGTGTCGTTGGCGGCGTTGATGAGCTTCTCCTTCAGGGTACGCAGAACCTCGACGGTGCTGTCCACCGCCCCCGAAGCGACCTGAAGCATGGCGTTGCCGTTCTGGGCGTTCTTGTCATCCTGGCCAAGGGAGCCGATCTGCGTCCGCATCCGCTCCGAGATGGCATACCCGGAGGCGTCGTCACCAGCGTCATTGATCCGCATGCCGGAGGAGAGTTTCTTCAGGCTCTTCCCCAACGCCTTGTTGTTCTTGTTTACCGTGTTCAGGGTATTCGTTGCGGACTGATTGTTCTTGATGACCATTGCCATGTTCATGCACCCTTTCCTTGAATGTACATGCGGTTGTCCGTAACCGCACAAATAATGACTGATTCTGCGCAGGGTATCCCCCTGCTCATCTATTATATCGCAGGATTTTCTATTTTCTTAAACGAAATGATGATTTTTGAGCAAAAATGAGTAATTGGTACTAGATTTTTCATTGAATGGACAAAAGAAATGCTCTCGTATTTCTCCCAACGTGCCAATACTATTCTTGTTTATGACGTTATGTGATGGTATAATACACATATGAAAAACAAGCGCCGCGAGGGCGGCGCCCTTATTTATGTTGGGGAAGACGCTGTTGCCAGCCGTGATGCGCCTTCCGGGGGATGGTTTTTTGGCTTTCATCGAAATCGAGGGCCTCACGCATATCTATCACGCGGGGCAGGACAATGAGGAAAAGGCGCTGGACGGCATCGACCTCACCGTGGAGGAGGGCGAATTCGTCGCGGTAATTGGCGCGAACGGCTCAGGAAAATCGACGCTGGCGAAGCATCTGAACGCGATTCTCCTGCCGACGGCGGGCGTCGTCCGGGTGAATGGCATTGATACCCGCGACGGGAGCCGTCTCTGGGATATCCGGCAGACAGTGGGCATGGTGTTCCAAAATCCCGACAACCAAATCATCGCCGCCGTCGTGGAGGACGACGTGGCTTTCGGGCCGGAGAATCTGGGCGTCGATCCGCCGGAGATACGGCGGCGGGTGGAGGAGGCGCTGGCGGCGGTCCGCATGACGGAGTTCCGTCAATTCGAACCGCATCTCCTGTCCGGCGGGCAGAAGCAGCGGGTGGCGATTGCCGGGGCGCTGGCCATGCGTACCCGGTGCCTGGTGATGGACGAGCCGACGGCGATGCTTGACCCCGCCGGCCGGCAGGAGGTGCTGGCGACGGTGAAACGGCTGCACGACGAGAGCGGCATCACTGTCGTTTATATCACCCACTACATGGAGGAAGCAGCGGCGGCGGATCGGGTCATCGCCATGGAAAACGGTCGCGTCGCGCTCATGGGACCACCGCGGAGCGTGTTCCCCCAGGTGGAGACTCTGAAACGCCTGGGACTGGACGTGCCGCTGGCGGCAGACGTGGCTTGCCGTCTCCGGCAAAAGGGCGTCCGCCTGCCAGAGGATATCATGACGGAGGAAGATTTGGTGAAAGCGCTATGCCCATCGAGTTGAAGAACGTGTCCTATACCTATATGCCTAAAACGCCTTTCGAGCGGACGGCGCTTTCCGACGTATCGCTGACAATCCGCGAGGGGAGCCTTACGGCGCTGGCCGGCCATACCGGCTCGGGCAAGTCCACGCTGGTGCAGCTTCTCTCCGGGCTTTTACACCCATCCTCCGGGGCGGTCTTGGTGGACGGTGCCGATCTGTCGGCGAAGGGCAAAGAGGCAAAGACGGCCCGTCGCAAGGTGGGAATGGTGTTCCAGTACCCGGAGCATCAACTTTTCGAGGAGACGGTGGCGGCGGATATCGCCTTCGGGCCCAGGAACCAGGAGCTTCCTCCGGAGGAAATCGAACGACGCGTCCGGGCAGCGATGGAATTTGTCGAGTTGGACTACGAAACATACAAGGACCGCTCTCCTTTCCAGCTCAGCGGCGGACAGAAGCGCCGGGTGGCCATTGCCGGTGTCCTGGCATTGGAGCCGAAGTATCTCATACTGGATGAGCCGGCGGCGGGCCTTGATCCGCGTCTCAGAGCGTCCATTCTCCGACGCATTCGGCGGCTCCATCGCGAGAAGAAGCTGACCATCGTCTTCGTGTCCCACGATATGGCGGATATCGCCTGTCTCGCGGACCGGGTCGTGTTCCTGCACGACGGCCGCGTGCTTCTCGACGCGCCGCCGCGGGAGGCGTTCTTCGCCAAGCAGGAAATCACCGCGGCGGGATTGGCGCCTCCAGAGTCCGTGTCACTGTTGATGAAACTTCAGGCTGCAGGGCTGGCGGTTGACGCGGCGGCATTCTCGGCCGAGGAGGCGGCGGCGCACATTCAAAAAGCGCTGACGGCAAGACGGAAGGGAGGCGGGCGGCCATGCTGACGGATATCACCATCGGGCAGTATTTTCCGGGGACGTCTTTCCTGCACCGTCTCGATCCCCGGGTGAAGATCGTGCTGCTCTTCGCGCTCATCGTAGCCATTTTTGCCTTTGACACGCCGGGCGCCTATGCTGCGCTGACGGGACTGACGCTCTGTCTCGCGGCAGCTTCGACAGTGCCGATGACGCTGCTCTTCAAGTCGGTCCGGCCGCTCTGGTGGCTCCTCGCTTTCACGTTCCTCATGCATCTTGGCGGAACACCGGGCGAAGTGATCGCGCGGGTTTGGATTTTTGACCTGACCTGGGAGGGATTGGTGAAGGGATTATTTCTGTGCCTGCGGCTTGTGCTGCTCATCCTTCTCTCGTCGCTCCTGACCTTCACCACGTCGCCTTTGATGCTCACGGACGCTTTGGAACGGCTGCTCCGCCCCTTGCGGTGCTTTGGGGTGCCGGCGCACGAGCTGGCGATGATGATGACGATTGCCTTGCGCTTCGTACCGACGCTGATTGAGGAAACCGACAAGATCATGAAGGCGCAGCAAGCGCGGGGGGCGGATTTTACCTCGGGCAATTTCTTCCGGCGGCTTTACAGCCTGACGCCGATTTTGGTTCCGCTTTTCATTTCCGCGTTTCGCCGGGCCGACGAACTGGCGATGGCGATGGAAGCCCGCTGTTATCGTGGCGGCAACGGACGTACGCGCATGAAGGAAATGAAAATCGGCCGGCCGGATTACGCTGCGACAATTTTTGTCGTCCTGTTCCTGGCGACGCTGGGCGCTTTGAAATGGAGTGGAATCTGATGCGCCCGGAGCACAAGGCGGAGATGAAGGCGCGAAAGCGGAACATCCGCCTCACGGTTTCCTATGATGGTTCGGGCTATCATGGTTTCCAGCGTCAGACGCCGCCAATCAAGGCGGTGCAAAACGTACTGGAGCGGGTACTGGGGCAAATCTTTGGCGATGCGATTGAGCTGGCGGCGGCGGGACGCACGGACGCGGGTGTCCATGCCTACGGTCAGGTAGTGAATTTCTTCACCGACGGCAGTATCCCCATCGACCGCGTGGCAAGGGCCGCGAACGGTCTCCTGCCGCCGGATATCTCGGTGACAGAGGCGACGGAGGCGACGCGGGACTTCAGCGCCCTGCACAGTGCCCGGCGGAAGACGTATCTCTATAGAATCCTCCAGCGGGAGACGCCGGACCCTTTTCGGCGGAACTACACCTGGCATATCCACCAGCCTTTGGATACGGAGGCGCTGGCGGAGGCAGCGAAAACGCTCCTGGGGCGGCATGATTTTTCGTCGTTCCGGGCGGCGGGCGGCGCCCCCATGAGCCCGGTACGGACGATGGACATGGCTGAAGTGCGACGCGAAGAAGACGAGATCCGGCTGACTTTCCGGGCGGACGGCTTTCTCTACCACATGGTACGGAATATCGTGGGCACGCTGGTGAACGTCGGTCGGGCCGTGATAACGCCAGCGGATTTCGCCGTCATCCTCGCCGCCGGCGACCGCCACCAGGCCGGTGCCACTGCCCCGGCAGCCGGGCTGTACCTCATGTCGGTGGAATACTGAATGACTACGATTGGAATAATTATGAAAATTTTCCTTTTTTCGTCATGTTTTTCTTTCCAATTGTCGATGATGTGATATAATGACAATTAACCGCGGGGGTACGCCCCCCTCCCCTATTCCCTTTCCGGGTGGTGCGAATAATCGTATGAATTCCGTTTTGAATGTGGGCATCGATATCGGTTCTACGACCATCAAGGTCGTGGTGCTGAACCAGGCGAAGGAAATTGTCTATAAGACCTACGCCCGGCATTTCTCTGAAATCAGCAAGGCGTTGCACGAGAATCTCTCCAAGTTGCGCGAGGTCGTTGGGCAGCAGAGCTTTTCTTTTGCCTTGACGGGATCTGCCGGCATGGGCGTGGCCCAGCGGGTTGGTCTGCCTTTCGTGCAGGAGGTTATTGCCTGCGCCTCGGCGGTGCGGTCGCTGATCCCGGAGACGGATACGGCGGTGGAACTGGGCGGTGAGGACGCCAAGATCACGTATTTCGGACAGGCGTCGGAGCAGCGCATGAATGGCGTTTGTGCCGGCGGCACCGGCTCCTTCATCGATCATATGGCGGCACTGCTCTCCACGGACGCCCCCGGTCTCAACGCGCTGGCGGAAAAAGGGCGGCAGATCTATACCATCGCTTCCCGCTGCGGTGTATTCGCCAAAACGGATATTCAGGCGCTGGTGAACGACGGCGTCGCTAAAGCCGATATCGCGCTGTCCATCTTCCAGGCGGTGGTGAACCAGACCATCAGCAACCTGGCCCAGGGGCGTCCCATCGCCGGCCATATCGCTTTTCTGGGCGGCCCGCTCTATTTCCTGTCGGCACTTCGGCAGCGATTCATCGAGACGCTGAAATTGACACCGGACGAGATCGTGCCGGTAAAGGACGGCTGCTTCTTCGTAGCCATGGGAGCAGCACTCTCGGAGGAAAGCAAGGAGATTGACTTTTGTCACCTGGCTCAGAGTATTGAGAAAGTGCGGCAGGAAGCGGTGATGGAAACGCGGTCTTCAACCTTCGTGCTCTTCCATGACGCGGAGGAATACCGCATTTTCAAGGCGCGCCACGACCGTGATCGGGTGCGGCGCGGCGATATTTCTGCTTACCGGGGGGCCCTCTATCTCGGTATCGACGCCGGCTCGACGACAACGAAGCTGGCCGCTATCGGCCGGAACAAGGAGTTGCTCTACACAGCCTACGGCGTCAATGGCGGCTCACCTCTGGGCTCCGTCATCGAGGAACTGAAGCGCTTTTACGCGGCGCTGCGACCGGGACAGTATGTAGCCGCGGTAATGACGACGGGCTACGGGGAAGATATCGTCAAAGCGGCCATCCACGCCGACGGCGGTGAGGTGGAGACCTTCGCCCATCTCCGGGCGGCGCAGGAATTCTGCCCCGAGGTTTCCTTCGTCCTTGACATCGGCGGGCAGGACATGAAGTGCTTCTTCGTCGAACACGGCAACATCGGAAGCATCACGCTGAATGAAGCCTGCTCGGCGGGCTGCGGCTCCTTCATCCAGAATTTTGCCCAGGGGTTGAATCTGACGCCGGGTGAATTTGCGGCCCGGGCCATTGACTCACGGGAACCGGTGGACCTTGGCACCCGCTGCACCGTGTTCATGAATTCCCGTGTCAAGCAAGCGCAGAAGGAGGGCGCTTCCGTCAGCGACATTTCCGCCGGCATCGCGCTCTCTGTCATCAAGAACGCGCTTTTCAAGGTCATGCAGCTCCGGGATGTGGCCTCGCTGGGCGACCATATCGTGGTTCAGGGCGGCACGTTTTACAACGACGCGGTGCTCCGGGCCATGGAGATTCTTCTGCACCGCGACGTCATCCGGCCTGACATCGCCGGGCTCATGGGGGCCTATGGCGCAGCCATACTGGCGCTGGAATCGGGCCGGGAACAATCGTCTCTTTTGTCCGCCTCCAGGCTGAAAGACTTTTCCGTGAAGACGCGCTCCTATCGTTGCCAGGGCTGCGGCAATCGCTGCCTGATCACGGCCTCCACCTTTTCCGACGGCGGACGCTATTTCACCGGCAATCGCTGCGAACGCGGCATAGGCGGCAAGAAGTCACAGGACAAGGCGCCGAACATCTACGAATACAAATACCGCCGTCTTTTTGACTACTACCGCCCGCTGGCGCATCCGGCCCGGGGACAGATCGGCATACCCCGCGTGCTGAATATGTACGAAGACTATCCGTTCTGGTTCACCTTCTTTACCATGCTGGGGTATGAGGTCGTGTTGTCGGGAGATTCCACGGCCCAGACATATTATCAGGGCATGGCCACCGTCCCTTCTGACTCCCTTTGCTACCCGGCGAAACTGGTTCACGGTCATATCATGGACCTCGTGCAGAAGGGCGTCCGAAAAATCTTCTATCCCTGTATCCCTTACAACATCGTCGATGAAGCTGCCCCGGCGGACAACCATTACAATTGTCCCGTTGTTGCCTCCTATGCCGAGAATATCCGCGGCAATATGGATATCCTGAAGGAAAAGGACGTTACTTTCCTTCAGCCCTTTTTGCCGCTGAATCACCCCAAGCGCCTCGCGAAACGGCTGGCGGAGGAACTGGCGGGTGAAGGGCTGGCCCGCAGCGAGATTGAGGCGGCGGTGGAGGCTGCCTATATCGAGCTGGAACACTACAAAAAGGATGTCCGAAGTTACGGCGAAAAAATACTGGAACGCATCGAGCGGGAGCATCTGCCAGCCGTCCTGCTGGCGGGGCGTCCCTATCATATCGATCCGGAGATCAATCATGGGATACCGGAGCTGATCCAGTCCTACGGCCTGCCGGTTCTGTCGGAGGATATGGTGTACCACCAGCCGGTGAAGGACAACGTGCTTACCGTCGTGAACCAGTGGAGTTACCACGCCCGCTTGTACCATGCGGCGAGCTATGCGGCGGAACATGACAACATCACGCTGATCCAGTTCAGTTCATTCGGCTGCGGACTGGACGCCATCACCACCGGTGAGGTCCGCTCTATCCTGGAGCGCCACCACCGTCTCTATACGCTTATCAAACTGGACGAGGTATCGAACCTCGGCGCGGCCCGCATCCGTATCCGCTCGCTGATTGCGGCGCTGGCCAGGCGGCAGGCAGTCCCCTGCGAGACGCCGGTCGTGATTGAGCGGCCGCGCTTTACGGAAGCCTGCCGCAAGACGCATACCATTCTGGCGCCGCAAATGGCCCCCATCCAGTTCGAACTGATCGAGACGACGCTGCAAAAGCACGGCTACAATCTGGTGATACCGGATATGCCGGAGCGCGGCGCCATCGATCTCGGCCTGCGTTACATCAACAACGATATGTGCTATCCAGCCATTGTCGTGATTGGTCAGCTCCTGTCCGTGCTCCGGTCCGGCGCCGCTGATCCTGACCACACGGCAATCATGATGTTCCAGACCTGTGGAGCATGCCGGGCAACGAACTACCTGAACTTAATGCGTGAGGCCCTGAAGGACGCCGGCTATCCTCAGGTGCCGGTTTTCGCCTGTGTCGGCCGGCCCAGCGAGACGGACGCTTTCGTGCTGACACATGGTTGCTCCGCTGACGTGACGAAAAGCCTTGTCTATGGCGACCTCCTGACACGGGTAAGGAATCGCGTCCAGCCCTATGAGAAGATGCCCGGCTCCGCGCAACGGCTCCTCGCCAAATGGATGGTCCGCGTCAAGAACGAAATCAGGCGGGGAAATTATTTCCGGTTCCGGCAGAATATCCAGGCAATCGTGGAGGAATTCGACGAGCTTCCCATCCACGAAGACTTATGGAAGCCACGGGTTGGTATTGTAGGGGAAATCCTGGTAAAGTACCATCCGGTCGCCAACAACCATCTGGAGGAACTGCTGGCCGCCGAAGGCGCCGAGGTCGTCATGCCGGACCTCCTGAATTTCATGGAGTACATCGCCTATGATGATATCGTCAAGCATAGCCTTCTCGATGGCAGCTATCTCAACAAGCTGAAAGCGGAAATGTCGATTCAGGTGCTGGAATTCTTCCGCCGCCCGGCAGTCAAGGCTCTCGCCAAGAGCCGTCGATTCGCGCCGCCGGCGAATATCAAGGAACTGGCAACCCTTGCTGCCCGGCAGGTCTCACTGGGGAACATGGCCGGCGAAGGCTGGTTCCTGACCGGCGAGATGATGGAACTGGTGGAGGCCGGCGTGCCGAACGTCATCTGCCTCCAGCCCTTCGGCTGTCTGCCTAACCACATTACCGGCAAGGGCGTTATGCACGCTCTTCGCAACCGTTATCCCGACAGCAACATCATCGCCCTGGATTGCGATGCCGGCACCAGTGAGGTGAACCAGGAAAACCGCATCAAGCTGATGCTTTCGGTCGCCCGGGAAAAAGGCCCCCACGCCTCCCGGAACGCTGGTGACGCCGGATGAAAATATGATGACGGATCGCGTTTCTGTCGGTTGCCTTGTCCCCTTCCTTTGCGCAATATCCATCAAAAAAGCCTCGCGGATGCGAGGCTTTTTTTAATGGATTGATACCTTCCGATTATTTATTTGAGATTCCCGATACCCCGAAATCAAAGTCAAACTTCGTCGCCGTATCGTCAGTTACCGTTACCTCATGGATTGTGGCACTGTTCAAGCCGATGTTGTAAACCGCAAACTGATCCCAGTTCGGAAGATATTTCGACAGCTTCTCCCCCAATACCGTCCGGGTCACATTATTGTTCCCCACCGGATCCATCTGACCGGCAACAATGATAAGATAGTAGCGTCCGGGCGGAACATTGGCGAATCCGTAAGTGCCATCTTCCTTCGTCGTGGTGATGAAAATGGGGCGGCCCGCCGGCGGCTCTCCCTGCTTGTACCACTTCTCGATTTCGTCCGGAGTCAGACGGGACATATTGATTTCCTGCCCGATAAGGTGCAGCTTCGTGTCCCGGTTGATCCTTTCCTGCTTGCCGGTCAGTGGCACACCAAATCCCGTATCGCCATTGGCCATTCCCATGGTCGTCAGCCCCGGACGGGGTGCCAGCCTGATATGTCCTTCAACACTGCCCGGACCGGCCAGAGCGATGCCCGGCAATAGTAAAAGCGATAAGGCTCCGGCCAAAAAAAAACGTTTCATGATGACAATTCCTCCCTCCGGTATCATTTGGAACTATTCGACATGAAAGACCAAAATCCTTTTTTGACGACAGATTTTTCCCGGGAAAAACCCAAAATCAGACCCGCGCTCAGAAGCAACAGGAAGAATCCGATAATTATCAGGGGGATTACCCGGCATACCAGTCGCGCCATATCGCGCGATAGACGTCTTCCAGATCACGCATATAGAGCGTCATGTCCATTACCGGTGAACGCCGCATCATCGGCCGCAGTTCCCGGCGCAGGGCGGCCAGTAGTTCCGCGTCGCGGGCCAGTCCTACCGCCCGGTCCGTGTATTCCTCCCAGGAGGAAACCGCCAGCTCGCTCAGTCCAAGGTTCGTCAGAAGGCTCAGGCCAAACCGCTCATGGTGTTTTTCCCCGTATAGGGATATCACCGGAACCCCCATGTAAAGCGCGTCGCAGGTTGTCCCTCCGCCCGGATAAGGAAAGCTGTCAAGGGCGATATCGATTCTGTCGTAGGCTCTGAAATACTCGTGGGTATAGCCTTCAAAGTCAACCCGGTCCATCGGGAATCCCAGACCTTCCAGCCGGGACTGAATCTCCTGACAACGAGCCGGTTCATCGAAGGTGCTTGCCTTGAGGAACAGCCTCGATTCCGGCAGACGTCGCAGGATTTCTGCCCAGGCAGCCAGTACTGGCTCCGTCAGCTTATTGTATTGATTCAGGCTGCCGAAGACAACAAAACCATTCCGGGAAAACGGCGGGGGCGAGACTTGTTGCGATACCTCTGAAAGAGGCGTATAGCAAAGATGGCTGTGTGGCAATCGTATGAGCCTCTCTCGGAAATGCCTTTCCGCTCCCGGCAGCGCCGTATACTGGTCGGTCAGGAAATAGTCCACCGTTTCCAGACCGGTCGTATCGAAATACCCAACGCCGGAGAGGATGACCGGCGCCGGCTTATAGGCCAGAATCGGCAGAGCGTTGTCCGCCGTATGGCCGGACAGATCGACAAGGATATCGATCTCATCCCGGAAAATGAGTTCCGCGGCGTCCTTGTTCGAAAGCGCCCTGATATTTCTCCACTGGTCCGCTGCCGCCGCGAAATCACGACTCACCCAATCCTCCCGGCATTTCGCGTAACCGAAGACCTCAAACCGCTCCCGGTCCGCCGCCTGGAAAAACGCCTGACTGAAGCAGGCAACGATATGACGGCAGAAATCGGGCGAGATATAACCCAGGCGAAGCTTGTCGTGCTGATGGCGTGCCCGGTCGTGAGAAAAGCGCGGCGTGTCTGCCAAAAGCGCCCCGTAACCCCTGGCCGCCGCCAGATGATCCCCGGCGGAGAGGGAAATGAAATGGCGTGTCAGCAGATAGTTGCTGTAATCCGCCAGTCTGGTAAAATCATGGTCCGTACTTCGGCTTGACTGCAGGTACTCCTCCGCCGCCTGCCGGGGATTGCCGTGCGCTTTGTAAAGCTCCGCCAGAAGATGATGAGTTGCTCCCGTCTGCCAGGGAAGAAGATCGCCTTTTTCCAGGGCTTTTTTCGCGAGAGACGCCGCCTTTTCGTCATCCTTCTTCAAGGCGGCAACGTTGGCTTCGAGAAAGAATCCGTACCCGTACGGCTTCTCATCGACCCCCAGCGCCCTGACCGCCGCTTCGGCCATTTCGTCCTTCGCGTCGATATAGGTCTCCGCCAGCTTTTCCAGCAGGGGCCGGTTGGCCGGCTTTGCTGCCAGTATATGGTCCGCGGCGGCCAACGCTTGTTTCTCGTCCCCGGCGGTCTGGAAAGAATCGAGACGAGCGGTAAGCGTCCGCACTTCACGATACCCGGGCGCTTTCTGGCCGTCGCAGTAGGCGTGCCATATCCCGCGATACGCTTCCTCAATCCCGTGCAGATAGCCGTCCCGGTCCATCAGCGGCGAATGCTGCATCATCCCCCGCAAATCACGATGCAAGAGCTCGATCAAATCCCTGTCTTGCGCCAGTCCCACCGCCCGGGCGACGTAATCCTCCCGGGAAGCCGTCACCAGCTCGCCCAAACCGATATTGTGAAGCAGACTCGCGCCGAAGCGTCCGCCGTGGCTGTCATCCACCAGCGTCACCACCGGCACTCCCATATACAGCGCATCGCAGGTCGTTCCGCCTCCCGGGTAGGGGAACGTATCGAGGGCAATATCAACGTCCGCATATTCATTCAAATATTCTCGGGTCTCTCCCCGCGTCTCGACCCGTTCCGAGTCGAAGCCCAACCGCGCCAGACGATCCCGGACCGCCGAGCGGCCATCTTCATAATCGAAGATACCTGCTTTGAGCAACAACCGGGATCCCGGTACGGCCCGCAGAATATCGCGCCATACCAGAAGTACCTCGTCATTGACTTTGGAGAAGTTGTTGAAGCTGCCAAAAGTCACATACCCGTTGCGCTGACAGGGTGCTTCGGCCGGAAGCGGCTCCTTTCCTAACGGTGTATAGCAAAAATGGCTGGCTGGAAGGAGCAGCATCTTTTCCGTGAATTCTCCGGCGGTAAGCGCATCGTCAAGATACGGGTCACCGATGAAATAATCCACCGCTGAAAGTCCGGTGGAAGCAAAATACCCTATGCCCGATACCTGTACCGGAGCCGGTTTGTACGCCAGAACAGGCAGGGAATTTCCTCTGGTATGGCCGGCCAGATCGACCAGGATATCTACTCCGTCCTCGTAAATCAGCCGGGCTGCCTCTTCCGCCGATAGGCTGCGGATGTTCCTCCAGGCATCCGCTTTCTCGGCAAGTTTCTGACTATACGCATCTTCCGGGCAATTCGCATAAGCGAAAACCTCGAAGCGCTCCCGGTCATAGCGCGTTAACAGGACGTAGCAGAAACGCAACACCACATGATTGCGGAAATCGGGCGAAATATAGCCCAGACGAATTTTTTTCTCCGCCGTCCGCCAGCGCGGCAGGAAGCGTGGTACGTCGCGAAAAAGCGCATCATATCCGGCAGCGCGTTGCCGCCGCTTTTCCGCGATCCCGGCCGGAAGGTAATGGCAGTTGAAAAGGTAATCGCTGTACTCCAGCGCTTTCAGTTCCAGAGAATCCGCAGCCTGTGCTGCCTTCCGATAGCACTGCGCGCTTTTCTCGCATTCTCCGAAGAAACGATAGCACTGTCCGAGAAGATTGTATATCTTTTCCTGATAGACTGGAGCAATCGTTCTTTTCTCCGCCAGCAAAGATTCCAGAGACTCTGCGACCGCCCGTCGGCTTCCCTGGAGAAAAGCCGCCCGGGCGGAAAGATACCCGGCATAAACACTGCCTGGCGCCAGACGCTCCAATTCCTTCGTCGCGGCTGTCGCCCGCAGACCATCCCCTTCCTCGATAAAAGTACTGGCGAGAAGTTCCTGGGCTTCAATCTCATGTCCGGGACGAAACGCTTCTATCGCCGTCCGGGCCGCTTCATACGCATGCCGGGCCAGAGCGTCGTATATCGTTTGCCGCAGTTCGTCGCTCCTATCCCTCGTAGTCATCGCACGCCTCTTCTCTTTCCGGACTCTCATCCATTAACGCAGTGCCTCTGCCAACCGCTCCTGGCATCGCTCTTCATCCTCCGTCACAACAACGTCCGGAGGCAAAAGGACATCGAATTCCCCGCAGCGGCCGGGAAGCCGTTCCCGAATCAAACGGGCCAGCCGCGTCAAACTTCCCGCTTCTGCCAAAGCTTCCAAGGCGGCCGGACCGAATCGTCCCGCATATTGATACTGCTCAAAGTCAGAGAACAGCCGCTTGCCCGCCTGCCTCTCGTAGTAAAGGCAGGCGGGTTTGAGCGGGGTCCCGGCCAATTTGCGGGCCAGGAATTCCGCTTCAACCTTTTTATCATAAATATGGTTCAGATACTCGATTGCTTCTGCCACGGGCTTTGAGGCCAAAAGCTGGCAGACTTTCGCCAGGAGATTGTCATTGTAACGGTCAAGGCGCAGACCATCCGTGAAGAACGTCAGCGCCGTTTCCCCATCTTCCCGCAACATCGCCAGACACCCCAGATGCCAAAGCACATCCGGCACAAGGTTCGTAGACTGGTCGCCAAGATACATATCCTCCAACGGTTTTTCCTTCATCTTCCGATAAAGTGCCATGCCTTCGGAAAGTTCCCGCTCCGCCCGGAGGTAATCCTTCTCCTGCCAGGCACCGATGCCGGCCAGCATGGGGAACTCCGGCATGGTGGGAAATCGCTCCTTCGCTTTGGCAATCGCTTCCTTCACTTCCGGAATCGGACGTTTCAAGAGAATAAGGCAACGAATCAGGATGAGATACGGCCGGTTCGACATCCCCAGGAACTTCACATCATCCTCAATCGTTTTCCGGGCATAATAGACTGCTTTCTCATAATCGTGGAGACCGACGTAGCAATCCGCCAGATAGAACGAATCTGTCGGCTGCTCCCCCCGTCTCGCCTGCTCCGTCAGCAGGATTTCCAGATTGCGCCGTGTCTTGCTCTCGACGATGGAAGAGGAATACCCCGTATGGAAAATCTTGATCTCCT
>JAEEGL010771370.1_pt1 | contig 49650 bp, 47 predicted proteins | sample 9134231 | NCBI WGS metagenome assembly JAEEGL01 (sample SAMN16246548, study PRJNA631951) | gut metagenome | biome: gut microbiome; feature: rumen; material: fiber-attached | host: Bos | place: Iran: Karaj | collected 2018-10 | reverse complement strand
TGGCAGCTGTAAGGCCCTTTGGCATAGATGACATCATCTCAGGGTCAACTACAGCAACTATTGGCATATCGTGTGTGTCAACGCAGACAAACTTTCTCTCTTTTTCTACATCTGTGCTAACGTAGTTTATTGTAACCTCGGCTGCTGTTCCAGCAGTTGTAGGAACTGCGATGATAGGAACGCAAGGATTCTTGGTAGGAGCAACACCCTCAAGTGAGCGAACATCAGCAAATTCAGGGTTTGTGATGATGATACCGATAGCCTTGGAAGTATCCATAGATGAACCGCCACCAACTGCTACGATACAGTCAGCACCTGACTTTTTGAAAGCCTCAACACCATTTTTTACGTTCTCAATGGTTGGATTAGGCTTGATGTCTGAATAAATCTCGAAAGGAATACCAGCCTTGTCGAGAAGATCTGTAACCTTACCAGTTACGCCAAACTTGATAAGATCAGGATCAGATGCTACAAAAGCCTTTTTAAAGCCTCTTGAGTTGATCTCGCCTACAATCTCGTTGATGGCGCCTGCCCCATGGTAAGATGTTCCGTTAAGTGAAATTCTGTTTGCCATAATACCGTTTCCTCCATATAAAATTTTTTGCCGGTGCGTGTTGCACCATACCCATATACCTAAGAATAATTATATCATCGGGAGAGAGCGCGGGTAGATGATTTTTAGGGAAAAGATGCGCAAAAATGACCGATAATACGCTATTGGAATTCCAGAGGAAAGAAAATATAATTATAGGAGAAACTGATGAGTAGTAATGTTGGTATCTAGTACATGGATAAATAATTGAAGTAATATGAAGAAGTTCATAGTCAGAAATAGGATAGGAGATTTTTATGAAGAACGTAACCCTTGGCAAAACAGGTATTACAGTACCACAGAACGGATTCGGCGCACTTCCTGTGCAGCGAGTTTTGGTTGAAGAAGCGGCAAGGCTTCTTAGAAAAGCATATGACGGTGGCATGAGATTTTTTGATACCGCGAGAGCTTATAGCGATAGTGAAGAAAAATTGGGCGCGGCTTTCGGAGATGCTTTTGCAGATGGCAGTATCAAAAGAGAAGATATCGTAATCGCTACCAAGACTGGAGCCAAGACTCCGGAGGAATTCTGGCAGCATCTTGAGACTTCACTGGAAAAGCTCAGAACTGATTACATCGATATCTACCAGTTCCATCTAATGGGACAGTGCTGGAAGCCTGGTGACGGAACCGGCATGTACGAGTGTATGCTTAAGGCCAAGAAAATGGGCAAAATCAAGCATATCGGCGGAACAGCCCACAAGATTGGCGTGGCAAAAGAGCTTGCTGAGTCAGGCTTATATGAGACCGTACAGTATCCAATCAGCTATCTTGCTACAGATAAAGAGATTGAGCTTATTCACCTGTGTAACCGTGAAAATGTAGGATTTATCTGCATGAAAGGCCTGGCAGGCGGGCTTATTACCAATTCCAAAGCCGCTATGGCCTTTGTTAGCCAGTTTGACGGCACCGTGCCTATCTGGGGAATACAGAGAGAGTCTGAGCTGGATGAGTGGCTTTCTTACATGGACAACACTCCTTCTATGGATGATGAAATCAGGGCATTCATTGATGCAGAGAGAAAAGAGCTCATGGGTGACTTCTGTCGTGGCTGTGGCTACTGCATGCCTTGCACAGTCGGTATCCAGATAAATCAGTGCAACCGCATGTCCCTTATGCTTCGACGAGCGCCAAGCGATTCCTGGCTCTCAGAGTACTGGCAGGGCGAAATGAATAAGATCGAGGACTGCATCGGCTGTGGCATGTGCCTTTCCAAGTGCCCATACGAGCTTGAGATTCCGACGCTGCTTCGAAAGAACCTTGAGGACTACAGAGAGGTTTTGGCGGGGAATAGGAAAGTTAAGTAATGATGGTGTGGATTATAGCTACTTTTGCAGCTTTTTTTATAAAAGGATTATGTGGATTTGCAAATACACTGGTGTTTACTTCAATACTTGGATTTGGTGTAGCCAATGTAAATATCTCTCCGGTTGAGCTATTGCTTGGTTATCCTGCAAATTTCATCCTGACCTGGAAAAATAGAAAGAATTTGAATAGCAAGGTGTATGTTCCTCTTTGCATATTGGTCCTGGCAGGAAGCGTTTTTGGGGCGCTACTTCTTAAAAACGTTAATGTGCGGTATCTAAAAGTTGTTTTTGGCGTTGCGGTCGTTTTCATTGGAATAGAAATGCTAATGAGAGAGTATCAGCTGCTGGTAATAAAGGATTCCAAGGCGTTCTTTTGGATAGTAGGAATATTATCGGGAATTCTATGCGGCCTATTTGGAGTAGGAGCCTTGCTGGCTGCCTATGTTGGCAGAGTTACAAAGACCAGCGATGAATTCAAAGCCAATATCAGCGCTGTGTTTATCGTAGAAAACACCGTGAGACTGGTGATTTATATACTGCTTGGAGTAATGACCTTTGCTTCGATAAAGCAGGCGCTAGTTCTTATACCAGTTGTCCTTCTGGGATTATTTGCGGGAATGAAGAGTGCTTCACTGCTCAACGAAAAGACTGTGAAAAAACTCGTGATCGTTGTCCTCATGATTCTGGGTGTGATGCTAATAGTTGAGAATATTGGGTAATGATGGAGCTGCTTAGGATATTATTAAAGATATGATTATGTTTCATAGGAAAAGTGAAACAAGTAATGGTGAAATTTGGGGGATATCATAGATGCAGCTTGGCGTATTAGAAAAAGAATTATTGTCATTATTCCTGCAGGATAGCGACTACGAAGTAATTAGAGAAAAGAAGTATGAGAGCTTTTCATACCCACGAGTAATAAAGCTCATGCGTTTTGAAACAAAACGCTACAAAGCATCTGGCTTTGGACATGCGTTCTCCATGCAAACAAAGGGGCCCTTTGGCATGGAATTGCTGACCATATCCTTCACACTAGGAGAAGGCGCGTCAGTGCCATTTCTCCTGATAGATATCATGTCCGTGGGCAAGAAAAGAACTGTCTTTGTAGAGTACTATGACTGCACCAGCCACAAGGAAGACGCCGCCCACGCTGCTCTTATAGAAGTAAAGAAAAAGTATGATCATCTCCTAGAGTATGCAGAAAAGCCCCATTGGTATGTGGGTGAGCGAACACCGTATTCACTGGTAAAATGCGGCACGGCAGCAGATGACGATGCTCTTGTGAGTATGGTGAAAGACTCAGTTAATGCTTACAAGGAAGAATGCAAAGTTGCAGAGATTGATAAAAATAACATCGAGGGACTTCTTGCATTCAGGGAACGCATGATAAAGGAAGGTAATCCGTCTTCTGCGGTGCTGGAGAAAGTATTTGGGAAAGAAGGGGCAGAGGAGTTCTTTAAGAAATGCGTGATGGCGGTGTGAATACCGCATAGTAAGTGAATATTGCGATGTATGAGTGCAAAAAGCGTAGGTTTTAAGTTGGAATCTACGCTTTTTCGATTTTTGTTGTCAAGACAATTATGATGTGTTATTTTCTCTAAAGACTATTTTTATTCGTTCATTATTCGAAAAACTGCTGTTTTATTCTAAATGGCAGCTTCCAATTGTTTGTGGTATAAGTGGGGATTATTGTACCGAGTTTGACGAGTATTAGTAAAAAGTGTGTAGGTCAAATTGGTCATTTGGTCAATTTGACAAGAATGAAACTTGGGAATAAAATATTCCTAGAAAGGAATAAATGATTGTAGAATTTTATAAGTTAGAAGACGGGACAAAACCGGCTGGTATTTTTATCAAAACTGTAGAAGACAAAAAGCTTAAGGCTAAAATAATTAGAAGCACCAAGTTGCTGGAACAATATGGAGCAGAACTAACAGAACCAGATTCAAAGCATCTTGAGGATGGGATTTTTGAACTAAGAACCATACAGGGAAATAACATTACTAGATGTTTATATTTCTTTACTATGGAAGATAAAGCCATAGTGACAAATGGGATAATCAAGAAAAGTGATGAAACTCCCAGATCTGTTATAGAGATTGCTAAGAAGTACAGAGAAGATTACGAAAGGAGAATCAAAGATGGGCGATATTGATGAATTATTGGAAGAAGAACTGAAAGACCCTGAATTTGCTAAAGCATGGGAAGAAACAGAACTTGAATATCAAATAAAAAGTATGCTGATTGCAGCCAGGATAGAGAAAAAAATGACACAAAAAGAGCTATCTGAAAAGTCAGGTGTAAGACAATCCAATATAAGCAGGATAGAAAAAGGTGTATGTACACCGACACTGAATACTTTAAGAGATTTGGCAAAAGGATTAGGAAAGAAGCTTAAAATTGAACTGGTTTGAATATAATAATGTATACACAAAAGGTGTTTCGAAAATCGTTATTATCTAGCGGTTAGTAGAGTAGCAATCTCTCCAAGAAAAGCGAATGAGTCCGAGACTGACTATAATGGAATGAAAGGAGAGTATATGTATGCTACATGTAAAATGTTCATCTGGTCCAGAGCTTGGTTTTGATTGGAGTATGGATAAGCCAATCTTACTGGATAGTGCGGGATTTGATGAAGAGTATATCATGAACTTGGCGGAGTATAAAGAATTACTGGCATATGTTTCATGGAATTGGGATATCAATAATGTGCCCCATGATGGGAATTATGAAGATTTAGCGATGGATATGCTAAGACAGTTTATGTTAGAGTATAGCAATAATAAAGATTTATGATGTTGAAAAGCGTAGATTTTGGAGTGAGTGAAAAATCTACGCTTTTTTCTATGACAAAGCACGATATTTAGATTATAATTAATGTGTGAAATTGCGAAAAATTTGATTATGAGAGATTGGGATTTGTGAAAAATAAGTGGTATTCATGAAAAGGATGTTGTGATTGTTGACTTGAGTAGGACCATGTTTTATGAGGTGTTAGAGTGAAGAGATTATTATGGGTATCATGTTTTGTCCCTTACGATAAGGTGGATCATGCGGGAGGTAAAGTGCATAATTTTTACCTGAAAGGGATTGAGAGAATAGGTGACTATGAGATTAAGTTGGTATCGTTGGCGCGTGAATCGGAACTCGAGAAAATAGACTTAAAGAATTACAATATAGAATATGAAATAGTCGGAGTATACCATGAGGTGGGTTGTTCAAGATTGTATAAAATTCAACAATATCGTGATAAATTCGTAAGAGCAAACATATTTGATAAGCATGCAGGGTTTGTTAAACCGATTGTGTCAAAAGGTATAATTAAGTGTCTCCGTAAGTATAAAAAAAATGGCTATATTCCAGATATAATTATTTTACAATGGACGCAGGTAGTCCTGCTTTTTGACCAAATTTCTTGCTTGTTTCCAAATTCAAAAATCGTTGCAATTGAAGAGGATGTGAGTTTTTTATTGTATTGGAGAAAGTATCTGAATGAGAAATGTATTCATAAGAAAATGATGAGAAAAATTCTGTTTTACAGATTAAAAAAGAAGGAACTTGAGGTTCTTAGTAAGGTGGATTTGGTAGTAGTAAATAACGCCAAAGATGAACAGCTTTTGGTTGATGAAAATATTAGTAGTGAAATTTTTAGAATTATTCCGTATTACCAATCTTTTATAGAGCATGATTATGTTGGAGATGAAAAGTATATAGTTATGTACGGAGCAATGGATAGGGTAGAAAACTATTCAAGTGTAATTTGGTTCATTGAGAATGTATATGGAAAAATAGATAAAAAAAATAATCTTAAGCTGGTTGTGATAGGTGCAAGACCAGATGCTAGATTATTAAAATATAATTCTGAAATGATAAACATTACTGGTTTTGTTGATGATGTATCAAACTATTTAGAACATTCTATGTGTATGGTTGCACCGTTGTTATTAGGGGCTGGAATAAAAATAAAAATATTGGAAGCTCTTTCTGCTGGGGTACCAGTTCTAACAAATGCTATTGGGGCAGAAGGAATTGGAATTAAAGATAAAATACATTATTTTCATTGCGAGCAAGCAGATGAGTACTTGGAGACAATTAAAGAAATATGTAATGGAGATAGGAACATAAGTGTAATTAGTAAAAATGCAAAAGATTTTATGCGCAGAAATTTTGATTTATCTTCTACAATAACACAATTAAATGAAAAACTTTTATCGTTGGAGTAAGGCTGTTGCATATTATAAAAAGAATAGCAAATAATAATTCAATATGGGCTGTTATTTTTTTTGCTGTAAAGACTATCTGTAATTTCTTTTTAGTACCAATTCTAGTTCGTAAAATAGGAATGGATCAATATGGGTATATCGCATTAGCAAATAATTTTTTATTGTATATAGATCTGATATGTGTAGCATTCAATTACTTCGCAGTAAGAAATATAGCGGTCGCTTACCATACAAATGAGTTGAGAAAAGCTACTATGTACTATTCAACGATAGTGTGGGCTGATCTATTTTTGTGCGTGGCGTTAGGAATTCCGAGCCTGACAGTTATTTATTTTTCTGACAGGATTATTTTTATTTCTGATGCTTATTGCAGAGATGTTAAATTGCTGTTTTTGTTCATTTTGATTAAGTACTTTATTATGTTGATAGGATCGATTCTTGATGTTGCGGTCTTTATTAAGAATCGATTGGATATTAGTAGTAAGAATAGAACAATTTCGTATCTGTTATATGTAGTTTCTATTTTACTACTTCTTAAACGATTTGAACCTAAGATTTGGTTTATTGGAGTGGCAGCTTTATTAGAGTCAGTTGTATATTTTGGGGGACAATTATGGATTAAAAGAATTAGCATGCCATATCTAAAACCTCGATTAACCTCTTTTTCATTTAAGGGGATATGTAATTATCTTGAGAGTGGTATTTGGATAGCGTTTAATAATTTAGGAAATGTTCTTAATGATGGACTTGATCTAATGATAACAAATTTGATGATTTCCGAGAAAATGGTTGGAATGATTTCGATAGCCAAAATGCTAGGAAATATGATTTATTCAATAATTGTGGCTATTAGTAATTCGTTAAGACCAAAACAATTGGAAGATTACTCAAATGGAAGCTTAAATTCATTAGTCGATAGGCTTCGCCGTACTATGAGGCTAACTAGTATATGCTATGGGGTGTTTTTAGGGGAATTTATTGGATGTGGGGAAGCGTTTCTGAGAATATGGCTTAAAGGCAATGATATATCCTCTATTTATCGCCTCTCGATACTAGCTATTTTGGCCTATTTTATCCCTGCGAATGTCAGCCCTCTGTATTATGTATTTACTCTTACAAAAAAAATACGATTTCCTAGCTATATTACTATAATAATGGGTATTACCAATGTAATTACTATGATAGTATTGTTGAAATATTCAGCACTTGGAGGCGCTGCTGTTTTATTATCTACTGCCATTCTTAATCTTGTTCATATTATTGATACTCCATTATATGCAGCACACTGCCTTGGTATTAGCAGGAAGACTTTTTACAAACCATTAATAGAACATGTAATAGTATGCATATGTTGTTATGTAGTAGGAAGCATTTATTCGGTAATGATGGGAAATATAGTTAATTGGATTGAACTGATTTTAGCAGCTGGGCTTTTTCTTGCTATAGCGGTGTGTTTGTTTGCGACGGTGACGCTGGTAATTAGGATGCTATATTATTTAGCCCCCAAAAAAGAGGTGTAATAATGTCTAGGAGAGATAAGATTGGACAGTGGTTAATATATTTGGCTACATTTTTATGGTTTGGCTTTGAAATATTGGTATATTCTAAAGTCAAGAATATTGCATGGTGGAAAGTTAGTGAAGTGAACACATATATCACAATGATAGTGCTTATATTGTTAGTTTCATACATCTTTTTTTTTCAAGAATATTCTTATTATGAAGTGATTATTATACTCGCTATTTCAGTTGTAGTATGTGTTTCTACTGTAAGGTCGGGGAGAAATGAGATAATGTCGACTTGGCTTTTTGTGATGGTTGCAAAAAAAATAGACCTTGATAAGATTGTTTTTATTTCATATTTCGCTTTGCTTATTTTTTCTGCTACAGTTATTTATCTTTATTTAATCGGCGAAATCGATGAAACTGTGTTATATAGGGGAGGAAGACTAAGACATTCACTTGGCTTTATTCATCCTAATTATTTGGGAATTAGATGTTTTCAGTTCATAACGGCGCATATATATCTAAGAAGAAATAAGATTGCAATTTGGGATTATATTCTTATTGGGGGGGCCATATATTTTGTGGCTGCTGTGTCAAATTGTCAAACGTCGTATTATGCATTGGCTACTTTGCTTGTATTTTTGATGCTTGATAGGCTTTTTTCTTATTTTATTGGTGGGCGAGAATTATACTTGAAAGTTCTAGTTTTATTAGCTTTGCTTGTGAACTGTGTTAGTGTGGCACTTACGTATATTGATGTAATGAAATACCCAGTATTACAAACTTTAGATGAGTATTTGTCTAGACGATTTTCTTGTTGCCATAAAGTAATGAACTTTTACGGGATTTCACTTTTAGGTCAACAAGTACAAATTTATGGAGTGCATTTTGGCCAGATTTATAACAAATATTTCTTGGATATGGCATATTCAGCATTGATAATCAGATATGGCCTTATAGTGTATGTGCTCATATCTTCTATGTATATTTGTTCGATGATTATCAGTAGAAAAAACAATAATCCTATGCTTGTTATAATATTATGTTTGTACGCAATTTATGGAATTATGGAAAACACTATGTTTTCTTTGAGGCAAAATATATTTCTTATAGCAATGGCTCAATGCTTATATGTTCAACCACGTGGTAATGAAGACAAGCAACCAATGAGGGCTCGGATTAAGATTATAATGTAGAATATGATATAAATATTTTTTGAATCATAAAGCTAGTAGATAATTGAAGCAAAAGGGACAGCTTTTTTGAAGCAGAATTAATAATATAAAGATTAAAAAGAAAATTTAATAAAGAGAAATCTTATTATATCATTGGCAAGAATGGTGATTATTCGATACTGGAGGAATAAAAGTGCTGTCTCATATTAGAACGTATAAGAGAAAAATAAAGCAAGTGATTTTTGAAACAGAAAAATATGGATTTTTCAGACTGCTTATTGTATTGAACGGTTTATCGTTTTCTAAGTTGTTAGTTTATGTACTAAAAAGAAATAGAAATGTCTATAAAAATGTGGATTATAAATATATTGTTGAAAGTCAAAGTGAATTTACAAGTGTAGTTATGCCATTTTCGGAAAAGATAAAAAAACTTCAAAATGAGTATTTGAAGGCTAATGGTTATATTATGAAGAAGAAAATGGACATTGGTTTATGTGAAGTGTGTAATAAAACTTCTATTTTCAATATAGATGAAATTGAAGATAAAGAGGGAAATGTAAATTGGAGAGAAACACTTCGATGTGGTTATTGCGGTTTGAATAATCGAGAGCGTATGATGTGGAAGAAAATTGTTGATCTACAAATCAAGAGAGAGGCCAGGGTATATGTGTCTGAAAGATTAACTCCATTTTATCTGTATTTAAAGCATATTTTTCCTCAGTGTATTGGTAGTGAATATTTCCCTAATATATGTAATGGCGAGAGGAATAATGCAGGAATTCTCAATGAGGATATAATGAATCTTAGTTTTGAGGATGAGTTATTTGATTTAGTAATTTGTCGAGATGTTTTAGAACATGTTCATGATTATAGGAAAGCATTGAGTGAGATGTGTAGAGTCTTGAAAAATGACGGCATTCTGGTGGTATCTGTGCCTCTTAAGCTTGAGTCTTATAATGATGAAGTAAGAACAATATATGAAAATGGTATAAGACGCTATGTAATGGAACCAGAAATACATGGAAATCCAATTGATTGTGGCGGATCATTGGTATATACAATTCCTGGATGGGAAATGATTGATTATATGAAGTATTTATTTAAGACTATAAACTGTGAATTTGTTTTTTCAATTGAAAAGGGATACTTTGCTGATTCTAAAGGGATTCCACAATATTTTTTAGTGGCTAGGAAATAGAACATGCATATTTGAATCATGGTGTATATGTTAACCCAAACTTAAAGAGAATCATTGACCATGCACCGAAAGCCTAAGCACACATCAGATTGCTATTTAAAGATGATAATTCCGTAATTTTTGATAAATGGCTATGATTGTTTTGCTGTGGATTCAGTGTTCGAAATTTACAGCTACGATTCATAAAACTTCAAAACGTGAAGATGTTTCTTTTATTGTGGTGGTTTCTGATGACGTAGCGTGAATTGTCTGGACGGCAAGAAAATGATACATGAGAATAAGCCGAAATTGTTCTAATACTGTGATATGTAATGGGATTATAGAGGATTATATACAGATTCCGATATAGAGGTGGTGCTAATATGAATGAGCTTCAGAAAGAACTGTTGAGCTTATTAAAGGTTTTTGTTGATGTATGTGAAAAAAATCAGCTGAGATACTATGCTTCTGGAGGTACACTCCTCGGCGCAATAAGACACCAGGGGTTTATACCTTGGGACGATGATATTGATTTGGTCATGCCGCGTTATGATTATGATCAGCTAACTTTTAGAACTGATTTACCAAAGGGATACTCCATGATTCAGGATGATCAGTTATTGTTTGGAACATTCCGTAATATGAATGTTTCAATAACTCATGGTTTAGACGAATGGGATAATACGGAGCCCTATTTAGGACTTGATATTTGTCCTGCGGATGGGGCAGGCAATAACATTGTTACAAGCATAATTCATACAGCACACTGTTTGCTACTGTTCGTATTGATTAAAATAAAGCGTATAAAATATATACAAAAAACAGAAGTGATGAAAAATAGAAAGAACAGGCCGTTAAAAGAAAAATTACTAATAAAGTATGGCGGATGGCTGAGTACGTTGCTGTCATTTGTTGATGAAAAGAAATTGGTCAGAAAATACTACGAGCAATGTAGAAAATATGATTATTATAGTTCTAAATATATATGCGTATATTCAGGAAGACGCAGGTTTAAAGAGCTGATGAAAAGGACTACTCATGGAAGTGGAAAAGCAGTTCCTTTTGAGAATATTAAGTTAACTGGTTATTCTTTTCCGGAAATGTATCTGGAGAAAATGTATGGGAAAGACTATATGTGCATTCCATCAGAAAATAAAAGAGAAAAACATGGAGAAGTGGTCATTAAGGAAACCTGAGGTTTAAAATATGAATTTAGCGCTTATTTTTGCTGCTGGTAGTGGTGAAAGAATGAATAATAGTATTCCCAAGCAGTTTATCGAGGTGAAAGGGAAGCCAATACTGGTTTATACACTGCAAATATATCAGAAAAATTCACTGATAGATTTGATATACCTTGCTGTTCCCGCAGATTATATTGAACAGACAAAAAACTGGGTGGAAAAGTATTCCTTAAGCAAGGTGAAAGTCATTATTTCAGGCGGTAATTCAGCGCAGGAGACGATTTACAAACTTCTGACTAAAGTGCGGGAGGATATAAGCGAAAACCCGGTAGTTGTTATACATGATGGTGTGCGACCTATAGTTACGCAGGAAACCATTAATAAAAATATTGAGTGTGTGAAGAAAAATGGAAATGCAGTTTCGGTGACGCCTTGTTATGAAACGATAGTAGTGAATGATAAAGAGAACGGGATAATAGACGTGCCATATAGAAACAGGACATTTGCTGCACAAGCACCTCAAGGATTCTTTTTATATGATATATTATCTGCCCACGAGGAAATACGTGTTAAAAATGGCGGGTATGAGAACATGATTGATGCTTGCACAATTTATTATGAACTGGGTAGAAAGATAGAACTTATCGAGGGAAATAGGGGAAATATAAAGATAACCACACCAGAAGATATCTACATGTTTGACGCTCTGCTTGATAATATGCCTGAAATATGGGAGTGACAATGGATAAGATAATTAAAGAGGATTTAGACAATATCAAAGATGTGATGTTTGTGCCTTGGAATGAGATTGAAGGAAAAACCATTCTGATCAGTGGAGCAACTGGACTAATCGGCTACACCCTGGTCAGAACGTTTTATTATTGTACAAATAACACAAGAATAATTGCAGTCACTCGTAATATAGAAAAGGCCAAAAAGAGATTCGCAGATATAAAAAGTGAAAGGTTGTATTTTGTTGAAAGCGAGGTGGAGGATCTTAAAAGTCTACCGAATGACATAAATTATATTATTCATGGCGCTGCAAATACTTCTAGTAGCTTTTTTGTTACGCAACCAGTTGAATGTATGTCTACTGCGATTATTGGAACCCGAAATATGCTTGAATTAGCAGTTGAGAAGAGAGTAAAGGGTTTTGTTTTTCTTTCGAGCATGGAAGTGTATGGATATCCTGAAAAAGGACATAAAGTAAGAGAAGAAGATAACTGTAGTATAAGCAGCTATGAGGTACGAAGTAGTTATCCAATCTCGAAAATTGCTGCAGAGTCTTTATGTGAGGCTTATTTCAGTGAATATGGTGTTCCGATAAGAATTATTAGGCTAACGCAAACTTTTGGTCCTGGCGTTAGCAATAATGACAGAAGAGTATTTGCTGAATTTGCCAGATGTGCTATAGAAAAAAAGAGCATAGTTTTAAAGACTGCGGGAACAACAAGCAGAAGTTATTTATATACGGCTGACGCAGTGACTGCGATAATTACTGTAATGCTAAAAGGAATAAATGGTGAGATTTACAACGCATCAAATGAGAATACTTTTTGTACTATTAAAGAAATGGCTGAGATTTTTTCCCACAATGCAGGAATTGATATCAGATATGATATCCAGGGCAACAATTCAAGCGGCTATGCTAATGAGCTTTTCATGGATTTGGATTGTTCCAAACTAAGAGGCTTGGGATGGGATGTGCAAAAAGATACGGTGACATTAAGCGATATGATAAAACGAATGGTTGACTGGATGAGTGGTGCTAAAGAGGAGTAATTGGATGATGAGTGATGAGCAGAATCGAGATTATTCAGTTACAGTTTTTATGTCAACCTATAATGGTGAAAAATACGTTGAAGAGCAGATTCAGAGTATTTTAAATCAAACAGGTGTGAGAATTACTTTGTTGATTAGAGATGACGGATCTACAGATGGAACGAAAGAAATATTAAAAAGATTATCGGACAGCAATAACAACATTGAGTTTTGCCTTGGAAACAATATTGGATATGGTCAGTCTTTTTTGACTGCCATCTATACTATGAATTATGCTGTGTCTGATTTCTATGCACTGTCTGATCAGGACGATATCTGGAATGATGATAAGTTGATATCTGCTATAAGGATGATGAATGGTATTGATGGCCCGGCACTATATTATTCTGCACAGCGAATAGCAGATGAAAAGGGGAAATTTATAAGGAATGAGAAAAACTTTGGAAAAATGTTGAAATACTCTGTTTGGTCGGCATCAAAAGTTAATTTGATGAGGGGATGCACAGAGGTATGGAACGTACATTTTCATAACATTTTAAAAGGGCAAAGGCCCAATATAGAAAAAATCGGAAGCCATGACCATTATATAAATATGATTGCGATATATAAAGCTCAAATATTGTATGACGAAAAAGCACACATGGATTACAGGCAGACAGAAAGCAATGTAGTTGGAACATATAGAAAAAGCGTATTGAAGCCAATTTATGCATTAAAAAAAGCACGAATGATGTTTATTAAGCAAAAGCTATATAAAAGTAATATATCAAGAGAGATTGAGAAGGCTTTTCCAGAACTGAGAATAGCAACAGCTCATTATAGAACAAGCTTTTCGGATAGAATAACAGTAATGTTTGATTCCAGATATAATGAGGGAATATCTTTGAAATGGAGATTATTCACTATGCTTCAGGTTTTGACTAATAGATTATAAAAGTATTCAATAGGCTGCTTCGGAAGAATGATTGCGTTGAACAAGTATCCTTTTACTTAACTGAAAATAGGAGCAATGGGGATGATTACTTATTGGAAACGTTTTGTTAAGAATAGAATGCAGGAGCATTATTATACATTTAGAATTTGGATATGGCTTAGAGAACATGGCTTTTTTGATAGGATAAAGAGATTTTATTATAAAAGAGTTATGACAAACAAGAGTATTCAATCCGACAAAATGAAAGAAAGCCAAAAGTTTTTTAATGATAATGCCAATATTATTGATGAAATAAAAAGAAGTCTGTCTGATGAGAAATCAAGAAATGTATATGAATGCTGCTTACAGTACAGAATGTACAGAAAACCTATACCATTAAATATGTATTCGGAGTATGACCAATATTTTGTCGATGAAATCTTTTCGATTAAGGATAAAGAGGTTTTCGTTGATGTGGGAGCTTATGTAGGGGATACAATACAGCAATTTATTGATGCCTCTCGTAAGAAAGGCATAAGTGGATACAAAATATTAGCCTTTGAGCCGTCAAAAAAATATTACCATCGTATATGTAAATTTTACAAAGACAATGGGAATGTACGAATATTTAATAAAGGGATTTCGGACAGAGAAGAAAAAATTTTATTTAAAGAGAGTGGGGCAAGTTCCAGAATTGTATATGATGAAAGTGACGCAACTAAAGTTATACAGACGACAACAATAGATAGTGTTGACGAGTGTAAAGAAGCAACTTATATCAAGATGGATATTGAAGGCGCAGAGATGTCTGCGCTAAGTGGTGCAAGAAACACGATAATTGGTGCTAAACCAAAGCTTGCTATATGCATATATCATAGCGATGAAGATATGATACGTATTATCATGTTTCTTAAAGAACTGGTCCCGGAATACCGTTTCTTTATTAGACATCATTCTAATATTGATGTTGAAACGGTACTGTATGCCATGGTTGATTAAGAACCATTATAAATCGTATGCCGGACACAAAGGTCTAGTGTATTTCATTACTTGTGACTTATGGGGGATGGTTATGGTTAAAAAAGCAATATATTTGTTCTATTATTCATTGAAAAAAAATAAATATTTATTTAGGATAGTTGCCTGGTTACAGAGCCATTATGTGACAGTTTTGGCAGGAGACTTGGTCAATTATCCTCAAAATATTCGTAATCGCTTTAATCCGCAAAAGTACAAGGAAAAATCATGGAATTATTATAATAAAAATAAGTGCAGAGTCGAAAATGTGATAAACATGCTCGAAGATGAAGAATCCAGGAAGGCATATAAAGCCGCGGTTGGTTTTAGGCCCGAAGCAGACGATTTAGAAGAGGAGAGTGGTCTCTGCGTGATCAGTATTTTGTTAATAATGTTATACAATTATCTAATGACGAGGTTTTTGTTGATTGTGGTGCCTATGATGGGGACGTTATAAGGAAACTCTTTAGATGTGCTAAGAAGAATGGGAACAGTTCAGTAAAAAGAGTTATTGCTTTTGAACTAGGGGAACTAAGCGGAGATTTGTTGAGGAAACGCTTCGACAAAGACAATAGAGTATTAGTATTAAATAAAGGTATTTCTGACAAGGAAGGCGAGGCTTATTTTAATGATAGAGGAAGTTCGTCAAGGGTGACGAATAATGAGCAGACAAGTAAAAAAATTGCTTTAACATCGATAGATAACACGTTGGAATGCAAAGATGCGACTTTTATAAAAATGGATATTGAGGGAGCTGAATGGGATGCATTGCATGGAGCTAAAGACACTATTGTGAGAAATAGGCCTAAGCTGGCAATATGTATATATCATAGCGATGAAGATATGATAAGGATACCGGAATATATACATGAAATTGTACCCGATTATAGATTGTTTGTAAGGCATCATACAAGAAGAGACCATGAGACAGTTCTATATGCTGTGGAATAAACGTAATGCAAAGTATTAGATAGCGAGCTTGATGTTAGAATCAAACATCAAAAAAGACCGCTGACACACTTTGGCAAGTAGGCGGCCTTTTTTGATCGTCACTATTGTCGGAGCTAACCGTCTATCGGTAGCACCTTTTATACAAATATAATAACATATCTTTTGCACTTTTCAAGGTTGAGTTCGGGGGGATAATCATGAGCAAAGATTCTAAGAACAGCACTTTTTCTTTCTGGGCGCTAATATGGCTTCTTGGCCTTGCGGGGCAGCTATGCTGGAACATGGAAAATCAGTGGTTTAATACCTTTGTGTATGCCAAGATTGCGAAGGACCCTACGATTATTTCATGGATGCTGGCGATTTCGGCAATGGCGACTACGGTTTCTACATTTCTTTTTGGGTGCGTCTCTGACAGGAGGGGCAACAGAAAGAGTCTTGTTTCTATTGGATATATTCTTTGGGGCGTGTTTACCATTCTCTTTGGTACGACCCAGTTTCTCAAAGCGGATAATAATGAGAATACGGCAATTATTGGCGTGGCGTTTGCGGTTGTTGCAGCTGATGCTATCATGAGCTTTTTTGGATCCATGGGAAATGACATAGGTTACAATGCCTGGATTAATGACCACATGAATGCGGAGAATTCGGGTAAGGTTGGAGCAGCGCTGGCGGTGCAGCCGGTAATTGGAACTATAGCAGGGACGGTGCTGGGAGGACTTCTCGTTGGTGCTGATGATAATTACATGAGGCTGTTTGTGGTGATTGGTGGTCTTGTGATACTTCTTGGCGTGTATTCACTTATTTCCATGAAGGATTCAGTGGATCTTCGCCCTTCAATCAAGGGCAGCTTTGGGCAGCAGTTTTTATCAATCTTTGATGTAAAAGAATACATGAAGCATAGGGAGCTTGTCTTTGTAAACCTGATGCTGGCTGTATACTTTATTTCTTTTAACGTGTATTTTTCCCATCTTGGTAATTTCATGATCTATTATCTTGGTTTCACAGCCGATACTATGGGATTCATAGAGGGCGTGGGACTTATTATAGCTATGTTTTCAACGATACCTGCCATAAAATATATTCGTGATGATAGATCAACACTCATTATTCTTGTGGCGGTTATTCTTAATTCTATCGGACTTTTGATCATTGGTCTTTTTGTATCTCCAACCAATGTAAATACGGCAACTATCTGGAATCCGCACCTTCTTGCAGGAGTTCTTTTTGTGGGCTTTGGATATATTCTTTTCCTGCAGACCATAACTGTATGGTCCAAGCGCTTATACCCTGAGGATGCCAGAGGTAGCTTTGAAGGAATACGAATTGTATTTTACGTGCTGATCCCTATGATAGTGGCTCCGCTGATTTCAAATCCGATTATAAAGAAGAGCGGGGAGTTTGTGGATGAGTATGGATTCAAGGAATATCTACCGACAAATACTTTGTTTTTGGCAGGGGTAATTATTGTATTGATGACGCTGATTCCGTTATTCTTTGCAGATAGAGAGCATAAGAAAATATAACATATATCTGTTTGACGTGTATCTGTATTGCGTGTATAATATAAGCATGATAAAGACGTTTGCAGATAAAGAAACTGGTAAGATATATAACCAAATTTATTCCAAGGTTATTCCTAATCAAATACAGCATATAGCACTTAGGAAGCTAATTATGTTAGATAATGCCAAAACAATATTTGATCTGAAATCCCCACCTGCCAATAGGCTTGAGGCTTTGCATGGAGACAGGGAGGGACAGTATAGTATAAGAATTAATGATCAATATAGGATATGTTTTGCTTTTTCTGATGGCGATGCATATGAAGTTGAGATAGTGGATTATCATTGAGGAAACAGATTATGACAAAGATGATTAAGACTCCAACAGTTGGAGAAATATTAAAAGAAGAGTTTATGGAGCCTTATGGAATTTCGGCGTATAAGCTTGCACAGGATATCAAGGTTCCTACTTCTAGGATTCAGGATATTTTACATGATCGAAGGAAGATTACAGTAGATACTTCTTTGAGACTGGCTAAGTATTTCAGAGTTTCAGATAGTTATTTTTTGGATATCCAGGAGGATATTGATATCAGAAACGCTAAGATAGAACTTGAGATTGAAATTAATGGAATTAAGGAATGTGAATATCTTTGTGAAATTGAAGTACCAGATGCGTTGAGGAAGTAAACAGTTTAGCAGAAGAAGTAAAAAGGAGGAACTACTATGGCAGTAATGGACCCAAAGGCAATGTACAAGCTATCCTACGGACTTTTCGTATGCACCGCAGTTGTAGGTGATAAGAAAAATGGCTGTATCACTAACACTGCGATTCAGGTGGCGTCAGATCCTAACAGAATCTCAATTGCAGTAAACAAGGCTAATTATACTCATCACATGATCAAAGAAAGCGGCCGTTGTAATGTTTCTGTTATCAGCAAAAAAGCCACATTTGACCTCTTTAAGCATTTCGGCTTCCAGTCTGGCAGAGACGTAGACAAGTTCGCAGATACTTCTTTGTTTAGCTATGAACTGTCAGAGGATGGCGTGCCTTTCATTACAACTGGCACCAATGCCGTGTTTGAACTGAAGGTGGAGCAGGAGGTTGAACTAGGTTCCCACACACTTTTCATTTGCGAGCCACTTGTCATGAAAGTGCTTGATGATGCACCTTCCTGTACATACGAGTTCTATCAGAGCGATATCAAGCCAAAGCCTCAGGCAGTTGGCACCACAGTCAAGGGTGAGACAATCTGGCGCTGCACAATCTGCGGATATGAGTATGTTGGCGAGGAGCTTCCTGATGATTTCATCTGCCCTATTTGTAAGCATGGCAAGGATGATTTTGAGAAGATAATAAGATGAGAAAAAGATCCCTCTATCAAGAAGAATAATATGGATGTAGTGGAATTTGTAAAACATAATGGTTAGTAGCTGATAAATGAGATAGATACCGCATTTGGCTCATGTCAAATGCGGTATTGTGTATTTTGGGAGGTTAATGCTATGCAATATACAAATATTGTGCAAGCAAAATTCATATCCCGGCCTAACAGGTTCATTGCTATAGTTGATGTAGATGGCGATGAGCTTACTGTTCATGTGAAAAACACAGGCCGCTGCAAGGAACTGCTAATTCCTGGATGCACCGTGTATTTGGAAAAAGCAGCTAACCCGGAGCGCAAGACTCCTTACGATCTGGTGGCGGTTGAAAAAGATGGCAGAATCATCAATATTGATTCTCAGGCGCCAAACGCAGTAGTAAAAGAGTATCTGGAGAGTCTTGGGGAATACTCATATATAAAACCGGAATATAAGTATGGTGAGTCCAGAATCGACTTCTACATGGAAAAGAACATGGATGTCGAAACGATTACCAATGCTAAAAAAAGAAAAGATAGTAATAACGTTCGGGGTATGAAGAAATATCTCATGGAGGTCAAAGGGTGTACCTTATTCAAAGACGGCATTGGGTATTTCCCTGATGCTCCCACAGAGCGTGGCGCAAAGCACCTTCGAGAGCTTATCAAAGCTAAATCCGAAGGCTATCACCCCATAATCGCTTTTGTGATTCAGGGGGAGGGCATCAGTGAAGTAAGACCGAACGTAGATACCGATCCGGAGTTTACCAAGGCATTTAATGATGCCAAGGCAGCAGGTGTTGAGGTGGTGTTCTTCCTGTGTAAAGTGGAACCTGATGGCTTTACAATAATTTCTCAAAGAAAGCAATAAAGAATAGGCGTTACCACCTATTCTTTATAACTTCGCTTTTTAAATATAGATTTCCTTTGACGTCTTCTTTTATTGGAGACAATTGATTTTGCTTTACCATATATGACAGGTTTTGTCGGGTACATTCCAATTCATAGCAGCAATCTGCGGTATCATAAATATTCTTTCTTACAAAGGTAATAAAATCTTCGTATTCAAGAGGTATGCGCTTTCCTGATTTATAAAGAAGCCATGATGGAATATCTATTGAATCATTAAATGTTGCATAGTATCCGCCGGTTCCAACTTTTCCTGATTCATAGAGTTTTGCATTGCGCATAACTTTATCAATCCCTGGCTCATCTAAAATGCTTGAAAGGTCTATTTTTCTAACACTTCCATCGACAAAGAAACAAAGAAGGTTATTATCTCTCAGGGGCACTAAATCTATCAGGTTATGGAGAAGTCTTTTTTGAACAAAGTCTGGCACTTCATCAAGCTTTTTAATATACATTTCATCCTGAGAACAGCGCCCTCCAGATAATTCCAGGAATTTCATTTCGTCATATTCTTTGAGCTTATGAGTATTCAAAATTGAATTTATATTCTGACGCCCACTTGGGATGATTCTTTCTTTTACCCATAAAAAGCTTATAGCTCTTGGAATTGTGTAATTCCCTTTTTTTACAATTCCGGAAAAGAGTAGTGGAGCATTCCATTCATCAAGATAGTCCTGCAATTCAATGACAAATGTTTTTTCCTTCTCATAGTACAATAGAACGCCGATAGATAAGCTATTTTCGTTGTCTAATATTTCAAAGATTCTCATATATTTTGTACCTTTCATAGATCATTTGCCAAATCCTGTCCATGAATATATCTGATATGATTCCATCAAGATTTTCAAAAAGGATATCCCGATCTGATGGAAGTAACTTCTTTGAAAAGGGCTTGTGCTTTTTGTCGATGAGTGACAGGTTTTCATAACATGAGTAGCTGCCTATAAAGTTGTTACACTGCTTATCAGCCATGATGTCGAAATCTAGAGCTTCTTCATCATTCTTGCATGAATACAGAAGAGAAACACCATGATCGAAATAGGGCGCTATTCTAATAGAGTGTGCTCTGGAATCCTTGAGAACTTCGATATTTGCTCCGTGGCGGTCCCTGTTAAGAATAAGGTAATCGATGGCAATCATGGTATCTATATATTTTTGCCAACCCTGTCTTTTACAAAAATCGTAGTGTGATTCTCCAGGCAAGGCATTAACTCTATAGAAGTTATCTAAAGCCGTTTTAGATTCATTTTTCTTTTTAAAGTCTTCAGAAGCACATAAATAGGTGCTATATGTTCTTCCCTCGATTTCTATTTCTGCATTTATAAGCTCATATTCCAGATGTTCGACACCAAGTAGTGTAAGGAGTCTGTCTACTATTATTTCATTTACACATTCGCACCCTATGACACCTTTAACTGGATCAAAATTGGATAGCTTATAGTATTTTTTTTCTCCATCAAAAGAAGAGGTCGCCTTAAGAAAAGTTCCAGCGGTCCAGCTTGAACTCCTGATGTGAGACCAGTTAAGATATGTTAAATCCTGCTTTTCTTTTATGATTATTGCCATATTATTACCCCGTTTTGCACTCTGAACTATTTGACGCACGTCAAATGTGATTTAATAATATAATACATTATTATTTGACGCGCGTCAAATAAATAAGAATGGCAATGCCCTAAATTACAAACAAGAGTTTATGCTTTTTTAATTAGTGAATAGTATGAAGTATTGATAAAATATAAGTGGATATTTGCGCGCTAAATGGATTTAAAAAAATAAATAGCAAACGCAAATGCGACTAAAAAATATCAATAAACAGCCGATATATTATTTAGGAATGCAATCAGAACCTATGAGGGGGTTATGATATGGCAAAAACGGCAGTACTTCGGGCAGAATCAATTTCTGGTACCTTTGGCAGAAAGATTATTGAACTAAATTATCAGGAAATTTATGAGCATAAGCCCAACATTTACAAGTGGACGAAGCGGGTATTTGATATCATTGCCGCAAGCATTGCGCTTGTACTTCTTTCACCTGTTTTTCTTGTGACGGCGATAGCAATTCTTCTTGAGGATGGCGGACCTGTGTTCTTTACCCAGCAGAGAGCTGGCAAGGACATGAAGAGCTTCAAAATCTACAAGTTCAGGAGCATGTACAAAAATGCGGAGGCTCAGTTTGAGCGAATGCAGGCCCAGAACGAGCAGACAGGACATGCCTTCAAGATAAAGAATGATCCGAGAATTACTCACGTGGGCAGATTTATAAGAAGATATTCTATTGATGAGCTGCCACAGCTTTTCAATATCATAAAAGGTGACATGAGCATTGTGGGGCCAAGACCTATCTTGACTAGTCAGATGGAAGAGTGCAATGCTTATGAAAAGCAAAGACTAATCGTAAAGCCTGGACTTACCTGTTACTGGCAGGTCTGCGGAAGAGCCAAGATCAAATGGGACAGATGGGTTGAGCTAGACCTTCAGTACATCCAGGATATGAGCATTCTAAAGGATATTGAGCTCATTTTTAGAACCTTCCCTGCCGTGTTTGGTAAGGATGGCGCATATTAAAAGAATCAACAAAAAACGCAATAATTATTGCAAGATAATCAAGGCAAAAACAAAGGTTTTCCTGTTACAATAATTCTTAGAATTATTAGTACTGGAGGACCTTTTTTATGGTAAAAGATTGTAACTGTGGATATTGTGTAGGCGGAGAGCCACTTGCAAAGTTTGGAATAAAGATATGTGACCTTGAGGTAAGCCAGCTCATTCTTTTCAAAGAGCAGAGCCACCTCGGAAGATGTATCGTTGCCTATAAGGATCATGTCAGCGAGATCGTTGATATTTCTGATGAAGAGAGAAATGCCTTCTTTGCAGATGTAAACAGAGCATCCAAGGCTATTCATAAGGCATTTAATCCTGACAAGGTAAACTATGGCGCATACGGCGACACAGGCTGCCACCTTCACATGCACCTTGTTCCTAAGTACAAGGATGGCTTTGAGTGGGGCGGAGTTTTCGAGATGAACCCTCAAAAGAAGTTCCTTTCTGACGCAGAGTACGAGGAGCTTATCGAGAAGATCAAGGCAAATCTTTGATTTAACAGTAATAAGTTACAACTAAGTGATAAAAGCCGGTTCTGATAAAATGGACTGGCTTTTTTGCATTTATAAATTGCAATATTGCTGATTTGCCGTGATAATTGATATGAAAAGCCACACAACCCACAGCCCACTATACGGAGGAAAAATATGCGAATCATTTTTGTACGACATGGAGAACCGGATTACGCCAACGATTCCCTTACAGAAAATGGGATCCTGCAGGCAAAATGTACGGCGGAAAGGCTCCATAATGAGAATATACAGGCGATTTATTCATCGCCAAACGGAAGAGCGCAGCTGACAGCCTCTTTTACTGCCAAAGACCACAACCTGGACGTAAAAGTCCTTGATTATATGCGTGAAATCGACTGGGGCGACGTAGAACCTGCAGGTAAATCAGCATCAACAGATGCTACTGAAACTACAAAAACTGCACAACCGCAGAAGCTTCCCTTAGACGGCCATCCCTGGTCCCTGGCTTACATGCTTTTAACAGAGCACCCGGAGTATATTGGAAGCAATAACTGGGATAAGCACCACTATTTCGCAGATAACCGTTGCACTTCCTACTTTGGCAAGATTCCACAGGGCCTTGATGAGCTGCTTGCAGGCTATGGCCTTATCAGGAAAAATGGCTTTTATTACTGCCAGGAGGAAAACAACAGTACTATAGCGATTTTTGCTCACGGAGGGTCAGGATCCATCCTGTTTTCCCATCTCCTTAATCTTCCTTTTCCCACTGTGCTGACAGTGATGCCCTACGGCGTTTGCTCCGTATCTGTAATAGATTTTTCCGGATATAAGGGAGAGATGATTATCCCAAGGCTGGAGCTGTTTAACGACATGGCGCACCTTGAGAATATTTCTCAGGAAAAGATGTATTTCGGGAAATAAGCGTCATAAGATATTTATATAATTTTAATTAGATTATTTGCCATAAATGATAAATAATAATATTGTAGCCAATTATTCGTATATTAATGATTGGAGAATATTATGAGTCTAAAAGATAAACACATTTATGAAAGTAATCTTCTGGCCTTTAAATTTGGACTGATAATTCAGGCCTTTGAGCTTCTTTCTACGATTCTTTATCGTGCAGACAGAGTAGGCTTTATAAACACAGCCTTCATGGTGATAGCGCAGTCTCTTGTGGTTGTGGCCACAATAGTATGCTTTGTTATTTACGGCAAAAGAGCCTTTGGCCAGTATCTGATGATGGCCTGCATGGGCGCCAGCTATCTGATTGTTATGACTGGATCCGTTCATGTGCCCTATATGTGGGCTTTTGGACCGTCACTTCTTATATTGGTGCTATTGTATGCAGACACAAAATTAACGATAATTACTTCGATATTTGTAGTAGCACTTAATTTCCTATATCTGCCACTGTTTTTCATGTTTTCTGTTGAAGTTCAGGCAAGAAGGCATATGGTAATGACTGATGCAGTATTTGCACTGCTTTTGTCTCTCATGGCCATCTTTTACGCAAGGCTGAACAGCAAGCAAAACGACGAGACGATAGAAGAAATCGAGGAAGCTGGCAGACAGCAGCAAAAGGATGCAGAGGTTATCAAAAATATCGGCATTCAGATTGGAGAAAAGCTTGAGAATGCCCACGAAGCAATGCAGGCTCTTTCTGAGAAGGTTGAGACCAGCGCTGAGTCATCCGAGCAGATTTCCATAGCTATAACAAATACAGCGGAGGCAATTCAGACCCAGACTGAGATGAACTCAAATATTACAGGCGCCCTTGAGGATATTGCGCATCAGTCCCGTGCTATGAGGACAAATGCAGATGAGGTAACTGATAATATTTCTGATGGTAACAATCTGGTCAAGACCCTTAATGCCAAGTCCAAGGAGGCTTCCGTAATTAACGCAGAAACTGCTGAGATGACCTCGAACCTTCAGGAATCAGCAGGCACGGTAAAAGAAATTGTTGATACAATCCTTAGTATTTCTGGCCAGACCAATCTTCTTGCCCTGAACGCTTCTATTGAGGCGGCAAGAGCCGGAGATGCAGGAAAAGGATTTGCTGTAGTTGCGGACGAGATCAGAGCTCTCTCAGAGCATACCAAAGAATCTGCAGAGCAGATTGCATCCACAATTGACGATCTGCTTTCCAAGGTAAATACCGCTTCCGAGAACATGCAAAGAAGCGTTGAATCTGCCAACGAGCAGGGCGAGATTATTGCAGAAACAGGCGAAAAGTTTGAGGTTATCCTTCAGAAGGTATCAGAACTTACAGACAGAGCAGGAAAGATTTCCGACAATGTTGATTCCTGCGTTGATGCCAACACTAAGGTTATGGATGCTATCAGCAATCTTTCTGCCACATCCGAGGAGGTTGCAGCCTCTGCCCAGTCCAGCATTGAGATAAGTAATGATTGTAAGGATGACATGGCAAAGACCAAGAGTATTTTGGATGAAATTCTTAAGATCAGCCGAAGCGGCAAGTGACGACTTTTTTATCCATACGAAAACAAAAAAGTAACTAGTCCTCGTGGTATGGATTAGTTATTTTTTTTGCCATTAATTTCAGATATTTGATATGATGTTACATGCATGTTGTCTACAAATAATATCTTATGGAGAAGTTATGCCGCAGCGACTGTCGGATTATTTAAAAAAAGAATATGGTGAAAAAATATACAGATTATCACTTTCTTCGGGTTGTACCTGCCCTAATCGCGATGGCAAAATCGGCACGGGAGGCTGCACCTTTTGCTCAGAAGGTGGATCTGGCGAGTTTGCGGCTGATTTTGTGGATATAGATACCCAGATTGAAGATGCTAAGGCTCTGATCAGGAAAAAGACTGATGCGTGCAAATTCATCGCCTATTTCCAGTCCTATACAAATACCTATGGTGATGCAGGAAGGCTAAAAGAGCTGTACATGTCAGCTATAAAAAGAGAAGAGATTGTGACTCTTTCCATCGGAACAAGACCGGACTGCCTTGGTACTGATATTATGGACATGCTGATAGAATTAAAACAGATAAAGCCCGTGTGGATAGAGCTGGGGCTTCAGACAATTCACGAAGAAACTGCAAGGCGCATTAATAGAGGCTATGACCTACAGGTATTTGAGGATGCATATAAGCGCCTGAAAGAGGCAGGCATTACCGTTATCGTTCACGTGATTTTGGGGCTCCCTGGAGAAACAAAGGAAATGATGCTTGATACAGTGAGATTCCTGGCTTCGTTGGAACCTTCCCTTGATGGCATCAAGCTTCAAAACCTGCAGATTCTTAAGGGCACAAAGATGTATGAGGAATATGTCAGTATGCAGAACCACATTTTTAGCATGGAAGAGTACACGGATCTGGTTACAGAGTGTATATCTCTTTTACCGGCCCAGACCGTGGTGCACCGCATGACGGGGGATGGCCCAAGGAAGCTCCTTGTGGCGCCGCTTTGGGTCACAGACAAAAAGAGAGTGCTAAATATGCTGACGAAAAAGACTGTCGGACTTTGGATATAGAAATAACAAATAGGAGTTTATTATTTTATGACTGAAAGAATTAGCAGAGAAGAAGCAATAAAGGTTAAATTTACGCTAAAAGAAGCGCTTATTGGTGATGCAAAGTTTTATAGAAGAGTAGCCACCATAGTGCTTCCCATGATAGTGCAGAACACCCTTTCAAATATTGTTGGACTACTTGATAATATCATGGTTGGACAGGTGGGAACACTGGCTATGAGTTCTGTTGCCATTGTTAACCAGATTCTGTTTGTCTTTTACCTGTGTATATGGGGATCCCTTGCCGGAGCCGGAATTTTCAGCACCCAGTTCTTTGGAAAAGGAGATATGGACGGCGTAAGGGCTGCCATCAGATTCAAACTCCTGGATGCACTGACTATTCTAACTATTGCAGCGGTTATTCTTCTTACCTTTGGAGGAAATCTTATTTCTCTTTATATTTCCGCAGATACTCCATCGGCAGATGCAGCAGAGACTCTGCGCCTTGCTACAGGGTACCTCAGAATCATGGTTATAGGTCTTATTCCCTTTAGCCTTACACAGGTTTATGCCAGCGCCATGAGAGAATCAGGAAAAACAGTGCTTCCTATGATTGCCAGTATGATTGCAATGGGAGTTAACTTTGTTTTTAATGCCCTCCTTATTTTTGGTCTTTTTGGACTTCCTAAAATGGGAGTTTTTGGCGCGGCCATTGCAACAGTTATTTCCAGATTTACAGAGCTGTTTATCGTAGTTTATGGAGCTCACAGGAAGAACTCAAGCTATAGCTTTTTCAAGGGCCTTTACAGCAGATTTGTAATTCCTGGCAAGCTCATTATCCCGATTTTGACCAAAACACTGCCTCTTCTTGCCAATGAGTTTATGTGGAGCCTTGCACAGGCAGTGCTTTTGCAGGCCTACTCCGTGCGTGGTATAGCAGTAATTGCCGCTATGAATATCAGCGGAACCATATCTCAGATTTTTAACGAGGTCTTTTTATCCCTTGGAAACTCAACGGGAATTATAGTAGGACAGGAGCTTGGCGCAGACAAGCTGGTTTCTGCAAGACGCACAGCCTTTAGAATGGCGGCACTTAGCGTTGCCAGCACTCTTGTTATGGGAACGCTTCTTTCAATTGCAGCTCCTTTTATTCCGCAGGTTTACAACACAGAACCTGAGATAAGACAGCTCGCTACCCGCTACATCTGGGTGGTTGCACTGGTTATGCCAATTAATGCCTATGCGAATGTGTCATATTTCACCCTTCGCTCTGGCGGAAAAACAACAGTCACCTTCCTTTTTGACAGCTGCTTTTCATGGCTTGTTCCGGTTCCTGCAGCATACTTACTCAGTAGGTTTACATCGATACCTGCCATTTCAGTATTTACCATCGTATCTTTGGTCGAGATCATCAAGTGTATCATTGGTTTTGTGCTGGTAAAAAGTGGTGTCTGGGTGCGAAATATTGTCAAAACTGCATGAAGAATTGCCTTTGCTAATTTAAGAGAAAATTGATAGAATTGAAATGCTATGGATTTATTTGAATATATGAGAGAAAACAATAAAGAAAAGGAATCTCCGCTTGCCGCCAGGATGCGTCCAAGAACCTTAGATGAGGTAGTTGGACAACAGCACATTATCGCCAGGGACAAGCTTCTTTATCGTGCAATTTCAGCAGATAAATTAAGTTCCATCATTCTTTACGGACCACCTGGAACTGGCAAGACTACTCTTGCCAAGGTTATTGCAAACTCCACCAAGGCTGAGTTCATGCAGATCAATGCAACAATCGCCGGCAAAAAGGATATGGAAGAAGTGGTGGGTAAAGCCAAGGATAATCTTGGAATGTATGGCAAGAAGACCATTCTTTTTATAGACGAGATTCACAGATTCAACAAGGGACAGCAGGATTACCTCCTTCCTTTTGTTGAGGACGGCACGGTCATCCTGATTGGAGCAACTACTGAGAACCCTTATTTTGAGGTAAACGGGGCTCTTATTTCAAGATCAATTATTTTCGAGCTTAAGCCTCTTACTGCAGAGGATATCAAGACGCTACTCCGCAGGGCTGTCACAGACAAAGAAAGAGGAATGGGAGCCTATAATGCGGTTCTTGAGCCTGAAGCAGAGGAATTTTTGGCAGACCTTGCTGACGGTGATGCAAGGCATGCCCTTAACGCCATAGAGCTTGGTATTCTTACCACAGAGCGCAGCGCTGATGGGCTTATTCATATTACCAAGGAAGTAGCTGAGGAGTGTATCCAGAAAAAGGTTGCCCGCTACGACAAGGATGGTGACAATCATTACGACACCATTTCAGCATTTATAAAGAGTATGAGAGGATCTGATCCTGATGCGGCAGTTTATTATCTTGCAAGAATGTTAAACGCCGGGGAGGATCCCAAGTTTATAGTAAGAAGAATGATGGTCTGTGCTTCAGAGGATGTTGGAAATGCTGATCCGCAGGCTCTTCAGGTTGCTGTTGCAGCTTCTCTTGCAGTAGAGAGGCTTGGTATGCCGGAGGCTCGTATTACTCTTGCCCAGGCAGCAAGCTATATTGCGTCTGCGCCCAAATCAAACGCAGCTATCTGTGCGATCGACGATGCCCTTGCTGAGGTTAGAAGTTCGGGCAATCTTCCGATTCCTACCCACCTTCAGGATGCTCACTACAAGTCTGCAAGTAAGCTTGGCCACGGCATCGGCTACAAGTATGCCCACGATTATCCAAACAACTACGTGGAGCAGCAGTATCTTCCTTATGAGCTTAATGGCAAGGAATTCTACAATCCATCAGGCAATGGTTATGAGGTCAAGATAAAAGAACATATGAAAAAGTTAAAGGGAAAGTGATTTCCTTTTTTGGGGGATAGATGAAAAGAGTACGTAAAATGCACAATGGGCGCAGGGCTCGCAGAAATAAAAGGCTTGTTATTTTAAGCAGCATTGTGGCCGCACTTTCAACAATATTTGTGCTTGGAATGTTGGGATATGTAATTTTTGGAATGGATTCCAAAAGTGAAGAGGAAATACCTGATGAAGCCATTTTTGAGGCTTCAATAGTCCAAAGGGAAAAGGTTTCTGAGTATATGAACGATGCGGTGGTGGACGCCATTGTAAAGGGGGGTAAGACGGTATCGGATGCCCTTTCCAAGAGACCTGCCACAGTTCCAATGACTGAGGAGAACAGATCCTCCTTTGCCAAGATCGACAATTGCCTTATAGTCGATTCCAACAAGGTCAAAATCGATGTTTCTTCTGAGGGAATACCACAAAGTGATGATAAATACTATTATCTTTTTGAAGAGGCAACCTATGAGGACTCAATTTCTGAGGGAAAAGAGCCTCTTGCCAAGGTATACAAGGATGACAGCGCTTCTTTTATTGTGAATTTGAATAAAGCAGATGCAAGCAGCAAGCTCTTTTCCAAGTTTACAGTTGCGGTAAAGCTTGATGGCCAGTACGTATCAATAGCTCATCCAAAGTACATCACAAACCCTGGTGGCTGCGCAGCCTACAGCTACGGCGGCATGAGCCACAAGTCCATAAAGGGAATTCTGCCGGATCCGCTTCGTATTGGAGAACTGGCAGACCTTGGGGTTAGCTATTGTACCTACAATATTCCACTTTCCCATATTCTTACTACATCTGGCGGAATTGCTTATTCCTATGGTGGTGTGACCTACCATTTTAACAAAGGTGCCATAGATACCTATGATTATTTGTTCAAGAGACTCAACAGCATGGGAATCGACTGTGCGGCAATTATTCTGAATGATGCCAGCGTAGGAGCATTCCCTGAGATAACGCATCCGGATGCTCGTGGCGGCTCAACTGCACCGTATCGTATGTTTAATGCATCCACAGAGAGCGGCGTAAAAGCCTGTGCGGCAATCGGAAGCTTCCTTGCAGGCAGATATTCCGGTTCCGGCCATGGCAATGTCAGCATGTGGATCATTGCCAACGAGGTTAACGCCAGAAAAGAGTACAACTACATGGCAAACGTGGATGTTAGTACCTATACGGCTGCTTTTACCAGGGCTTTCAGAGTCTTTTACAACGCAATAAAAAGCCAGAATTCTGCAGCCAAGGTGTACATTCCAATTGACCAGCGCTGGACCTACAATAATGCCAAAACAGGGGATTATGATGCCAAGGATGTGCTTGATATCTTTGCTGCTTCCCTTTCTGATTATGGAAATATAGACTGGGGTCTTGCAGCTCACCCGTATTCTTTCCCTAATGGCAATACAGCCTTTTGGAAAGCCAGCAAGTACACAACTCATGACGTATCAACTCCTATTATTTCTATGGATAACATCGAGGTTCTTACCAACTATATGCAAATAGCTGAGATGCGTGATACTTCCGGCAAGGTAAGGTCAATTATCCTTAGTGAGATTGGTTATTCATCTACATCAGGAGAAGCCCTGCAGGCCGCGGCTTTTGCCTATGCCTATACCAAGATGGAAAAAAATGGGTATATAGATGCCCTGATGCTTTCGAGGCAGACAGATGCGGGAGATGAGATAGCAGCCCTGGGACTTGCTCTTGGACTCCAGACTACAGGTGGACAGAAAAAATACATATATAATGTGTTTAAATATATTGATACCGACCGGCGAAATGATGTAATATCATTTGCGTATGATATAGTTGGAACGAAGTTCTAGATTAGAACATTGTTGAGGAGAGAATATTATGACAAACGCAGAGAAAGCCCTAAAGATGCATGAAGAATGGCAAGGAAAGCTTGAAATCAAGTCAAAAGCTGAGGTTAAGTCCAAGGAAGATCTTGCAATCGCCTATACACCTGGTGTTGCTGAGCCATGTAAGCTTATAGCAAAGGACAAGAGCCTTGCTTACAAATACACCATCAAGTCCAACACTATCGCTGTTGTTTCAGACGGCAGCGCTGTTCTTGGACTTGGCAACATTGGTCCATATGCAGCTATGCCTGTTATGGAAGGTAAAGCAGTTCTTTTCAAAGAGTTTGGTGGCGTTAACGCAGTTCCAATCTGTCTTGATACTCAGGATACAGAGGAGATTATCAAGGCTGTAACCTATCTTGCACCTGGCTTTGGCGGCATCAATCTTGAGGATATCTCTGCACCAAGATGTTTTGAAATAGAAGAAAGACTCAAGGAAAAGCTTGATATTCCTGTTTTCCATGATGACCAGCACGGCACTGCGATCATTGTTCTTGCAGGTGTCATCAACGCCCTTAAGGTAGTAGGCAAAAAGAAAGAAGAGTGTAAGGTAATTGTTAACGGTGCAGGAAGTGCCGGAATTGCCATTACAAAGCTCCTTTTAAGATATGGCTTCACAAACGTAACTCTCTGCGACAAGGTTGGAATTCTTAATAAAAAGACCGAGAACCTTAACTGGATGCAGGAAAAGATGATGGACGTTACAAACCCAGAGCAGCTTTCAGGGACTCTGGCTGATGCTCTCAAGGGAGCAGACGTATTTGTTGGTGTTTCAGCTCCTGGTATTGTTTCTAAGGAAATGGCAGCTTCCATGAATAAGGATGCTATCATGTTTGCCATGGCCAATCCAGTTCCTGAGATCATGCCTGACCTTGCAAAAGAGGCTGGCGTAAGAGTTATTGGCACAGGCCGTTCTGATTTCCCTAACCAGGTTAACAACGTTCTTGTTTTCCCTGGAATATTCAAGGGAGCACTTGAGTGCGGTGCAACTCAGATTACTGAGGAAATGAAGCTTTCAGCTGCCAACGCAGTAGCTTCTCTTGTTCCTGACTCTGAGCTTAGTGATGAGAACATTCTTCCTGCAGCCTTTGACCCAAGGGTAGCAGACGTAGTATCAGCTGCAGTAAGAGACTGCTACGAGAAGTCTCGTTCATAAATGCTAATTAGCATTAGATAGTCTTATGGATATTTTGATTTTGGAGGCATGACTGTGAGTTCACAGTATCTTACTTTATATAAGATGATAGTTCTGTACATGCTCAAGAGATGCGAGGTTTCTCTTAGCAAGTCACAGATTTACGATTTTATTTTGGAAAAAGAATATACGACATTCCTCACTCTTCAGGAAGTCTTTTCAGAACTGGCTTCTTCAGAGCTTATCAAGGAAGAGACAGTTGCAAACAGAACTTACCTTGATATAACAGCTGAAGGTGAAGAAACCCTCAAGTTCTTTGGCAACAGGATTAACCCATCTATCCGTCAGCAGATTGATGAATACCTTCGCGAGAACAGCATGAAGCTTAGAAACGAAGCATCAATTCTTGGAGATTACCAGAAGACCGGTGACAACGAGTACACCGCCCATCTTTTGATCAAGGAAAATGGTCAGAATCTTGTAGACCTTAAGCTCTCAGTCCCCACCGAGGACATCGCCCAGAGCATCTGCAACAACTGGCAGTCCAACAACGAAGAGATATATCAGTTTTTGATTGGGAAGCTGATGTAAAAAGAATTATATTGGTAATGTTAAAAGTGTGTAAGTTGGTAGTTACTCAACTTACACACTTTTTTATGTGGTAATAGATACTTTCAAGAAATCAAATCCATTCATATTCTAATAGCTCCAAAAAAAAATCCCCTAATCACATGGGTTAGGGGAAAGCTGCTGACGGGAATCGGACCCGTGACCTCCGCACTACCAATGCGACGCACTACCGACTGTGCTACAACAGCTTGTTACTCTTTCGAGTCACAAAAATTATTATAGCAAGACTTTACATCGCCTGTCAACATAAAAGTAAGAATTCAAAATGACAGAAAATGGAAAGAAAATAGCAAAAAATTGGTTGTTTTGAAATATCTCCGGCTATAAAATCAAGAAAAGTACAATGCATTACTGCGTTAAACACGCGAACCAATGGGGTGAATATTATGAAAAAGCAATACAAAAAGTGGCCTTATCCCAGGACCAGACTTCAGTGGCTTTGGGATAACATGGAAGGGTGCAGATTCCTTTATGTCTGCGCGATGCTTGGTACCGTTGTCTACAATATGTTGCAGCTGACAGTACCATTTTTTTCTGGGAAAATAGTTGACAGATTCTTATCTGGCCCTGATGCTGCTGAGAATCTAAAGAACTATCCGGATCAGTTCATTAAGCTCCTTATCCTGATGGTGGGAATCACTATCGGCAGGTGCCTAATTGTCTATCTTGACTGCATGACCTACGAGAAGGTTTCTCAGGAGGTCCTCTTCAGGGTGCGTAATTTCCTTTACAACAAAATACAGAGACAGGATATGAAGTTCTACAGCACCTATAGAACCGGTGATCTCATGACAAGAGTGACCGGAGACCTGGATGCAGTGCGTCATATGGTGGCCTGGGTTGTGAGAATGGTTGTGGAGGCTTTTTCTCTTGTGACAGCTACAGCAATCTATTTCATTCTAATGGACTGGCAGCTTGCTTACAGCCTTCTTATCGTGGCACCTCTTATTTTCCTGATCATCTATGTGTTCAAGCTTTTGGTAGCTCCTATGCACGCACTTCTTCGTGAGAAGCTGGCATATATGAACACCGTGGCCCAGGAGAATATCGCTGGTAACCGTGTAGTTAAGGCGTTTGCCAGAGAAGATTATGAAATAGACAAATTTGACGACTGTAACAGTGATTACAGAGATACCAATAAAAAGACAGCCAAAGTATGGCTTAGATTTTTCCCTATAGTTGAGACACTTGCAAACCTGCTGGCGGTTATCCTGCTCCTTGTAGGTGGTATGTTCCTTATAAATGGAAAGATCAGAATGGGTGAATACGTGGCATTTTCAGGCCTTATCTGGGCTATCGCAAACCCTATGAGACAGCTTGGTAACGTTATGAACGAATTCCAGCGATTCTCTGCGGCTTCTGCCAAGGTTATGGAGATTTACTACTCAGAGCCTGAGATTGTGGATGCTCCTGATGCAGTGGACAAGCCGGACAGATTCGAAGGAGAAATTGAGTTTAAGAATGTTTCCTTCCAGTATGCTGACGCCAAGATTCCTGTTCTTGAGCATATTTCCTTTACAGCAAAACCGGGACAGACAATCGCCATCATGGGAGAGACCGGCTGCGGCAAGACTTCCCTTATTCATCTTATTCCAAGATTCTATGAGCCAACTGAGGGAGAAATCCTTATTGACGGCGTAAATGTTAATAAGCTTAAGCTAAGTCAACTTCGTAAAAACATTGGTCTTGCTACTCAGGACGTACTTCTTTACTCAGATACCATCGATGGCAACATCGCCTACGGTGACAGCAATATCAGTAAGGAAGAGGTTGTGCGCTTTGCCAAGTATTCTGCAGCCTCTGACTTTATTGCCAAGATGCCTGAAGGGTATGAAACAATTGTTGGCGAAAGGGGCGTAGGTCTTTCCGGAGGACAGAAGCAAAGAATATCTCTTGCAAGAGCTCTTGCGGTCAAGCCTTCAATCCTTATTTTGGATGACACCACCAGCGCCGTTGACCTTGAGACAGAAAAAGAGATCCAGGAAAGCCTTCGTCACCTGGAGTTTCCATGCACCAAGATCATCATCGCTCAGCGTATTTCAACCACCAAGGATGCAGACCAGATTCTTATCATGCAGCATGGCGAGATAACAGAGCGCGGAACTCACGAGGAGCTTATAAAGAAGGGCGGTTACTACGCCGACCTTGTAAAGCTCCAGGCGGGAGCATAACTTGCGAAAGGAGAAAAGAAATGGCTAGAAGAAACACCTATAAAGAAGATGAAATCCTAGAAGAGCCCTTTGACATACGACACCTTTTAAGGGCCTGGGTATATATAAAAAGACATGCTCCAAAGATGCTGCTGGCACTTATCCTTTCAGCCCTTGGCGGAGCTGCAGCACTGGTGAGCCCAATGATCGTTCAGAGGGCATTGGACGTTGCTGTACCGAATAAGGACCTTCCTATGCTTTACAGGCTGGTTATCGCAGCTTCCTGTTTTTACCTTATCAGTGCGCTTTTTACAACTATAAGATCACACATAATGGTCAATGTCAGCCAGAATATCATTTACCAGATAAGAAAGGATCTTTTTGAGCACCTGCAAAAGCTTCCTTTCCAGTACTACGATGACAGACCACAGGGAAAAATCCTGGTGCGAGTTGTAAACTACGTTAACTCCGTTTCAGATATGCTAAGTAACGGACTTATCAACGTAATACTTGAAATTATCAACCTTGTATTTATTGTGGTTTTCATGTTTGCGGTGGATGTGAGCCTTTCACTTGTGGTTTTGGCGGGCGTACCTTTCCTTATGGTATTCATGTTCTGGATAAAGAATAAGCAGAGAAAGGCCTGGCAGGCAGTTTCCAACAAGAATTCAAACCTCAATGCCTATCTTCAGGAGAATATCGTTGGAGCCAGAATCACTCAGATCTTTGCAAGAGAAGATGAGAACGCTGAGATATTTAAGAAACTTTCCGGAGACTGCAGAAAGACCTGGATGACTGCTGTTGAATACTCCAACATGGTATGGCCTGGAATCGACATAATTTCAGTCCTGGTAAGGGCTTCAATCTTCCTTTTTGGTCTTCTTATCTTTTCACAGGGACAGGAAACCCTTGGAACAATTGTTGCTATTTCAAGCTACGCATCCAGATTCTGGCAGCCTATCATGAACCTTGGAAACATCTTCAACGGCTTTATCAACAACATGGCATATCTTGAGAGAATCTTTGAGACCATGGACGAGCCAGTAACTGTGGACGATGCTCCGGATGCTATAGAGATGAAGAAGATGGTGGGCGAGGTTACCTTTGAGAATGTCTCTTTCTCCTATGAGAAGGGAAAAGAGGTTCTTCATGACGTTTCCTTTAGTGTTAAGCCGGGAGAGAGCGTAGCCCTGGTTGGACCTACAGGAGCTGGAAAGAGCACTATTGTCAGCCTTATTTCAAGATTCTACAACGTGGACAGCGGAAGAATCCTTATTGATGGTCAGGATATATCCAAGGTTACCCTTAAGTCCCTTCGTGAGCAGATGGGAATAATGCTTCAGGACAGCTTTATTTTCTCAGGAACAATTGAGGACAATATCCGCTACGGCAAGCTTGATGCTACGGAAGGAGAGATTAGAAAGGCCAGCAAGACAGTTTGCGCCCACAGCTTTATTAAGACCATGCCTTTAGGCTATCACACAGAGGTAAAAGAGCGTGGTGCCCTTTTATCACAGGGGCAAAAGCAGCTCATTTCCTTTGCCAGAACTCTTTTGTCAGATCCTGCGATACTTGTTCTTGACGAAGCTACATCAAGTATTGATGTACAGACAGAAAAAGCGCTTCAGCAGGGCCTTGACGCAATGCTTTCAGGAAGAACCAGCTTTATCATTGCTCACAGACTATCGACAATAACAAAGTGTGACAAGATCATGTATATAAATGATGGCGGAATAACAGAGTGCGGAAGTCACGCTGAGCTCATGGCAAAGAAAGGCGATTACTATCACCTCTACACAGCCCAGATGGAAGGTCTTGAGGCAGTATAATACATATAAAAAAATTGATTTTTTGGAGGAAACCGAGATACAATATTTCGGTTTCTTTTTTTATATATGAAAATATCTTGCAAAAACGCAGTAAAAATGTATATTTTTCACTTGATATTCACATTTTGTCGCATCTACTGATATATAATACTCCAGATGAAAATTTTCGATATACCACAAGCGACAAAAATAACCATTAATTTGGTTCATAAAAAATCAAGCTACAGGCTTGAAGCAACAGTGCTTACTCGTTATGGCGATGGTATACTTATAACGCCTATTTTCTGCGGCGGTGGACTGATAGATTTTTGCAACAGCGCAAACTTTGAGTATGTAGAGAATGTTAGCGGTGTAAAGCATATGTTTCAGGTTGATTCCATCAGCAGAGTAGATTTTTCTGGTTCCGATTTTCATGTAGTAACAGGAAAGGAGATTGTCATCGCGGACAACCAGCGAAAAGCAGAGCGTTACAAGGTTCAGATTATGGCTAATGCCGTGATCAACAGGACTGAAGCTCTCAGCGTAGTTATTAATGATATTTCCATGCGTGGCTTCTCTCTTATTGTTGGAAAGTCTTCGGACTTCAAGGTTGGAGATAAGGTACGAGTTGATTTCATGAAGAATGCAGCTGACAGAAAAAGTATTATCAGAGGCGTAATCGTAAGGAAGTTTTTGTTAAACGGCTATGAGGCTGTAGGTTGTGAAATAGAAGATATTTCTCCGAGAGTTTTGGGATTCATTATGGAGAAAAAGGCTGAACATATGCAGAGAATATCCGCTTCAGTTTCAGCATAACACAGAATAAGCAATGGGACGTGGAAATGGTCTATGGGGACGGGGTCAGCGGTTGAAATGGTCTATGGGGACGGGGTTAGCGGTTCATTTAGCAAACTAAATGAACCGCTAACCCCGTCCCCATAGACCATTTCAACCGCTGACCCCGTCCCCATAGACCATTTCCATGTCCCGTTGTTTGTTTTTATTCAACTGTTACAACCTTTGCAAGGTTACGTGGCTTATCTACGTCGTATCCCTTAGCAAATGAAGTGTAATAAGCTATAAGCTGCATTACAACTGCTGCAGGGAAGGTCATGAACATATCATCCATCTCTGGAAGGATGAAAGTATCTTCCTCAGGAATGTTCATATCCTTGTAGAGAGATTCTCTTGTAATAAGAAGCACGCTGGCACCTCTTGACTGAACCTCACGGATGTTTGAGTACTCCTTAGAAGCAAGCTTTGACTGTGTTACAAGAGCAACAACAGGAATACCATCTGTGATAAGTGCGATAGTACCGTGCTTTAACTCACCTGAAGCATAAGCCTCTGAGTGAATATAGGAAATTTCCTTAAGCTTGAGCGAACCTTCCAAAAGAAGTGAATAATCAAGACCTCTTCCAATCATGAATGCCTGATCGTGTGAAAGGAACTTGGTTGTCATCTTCTGGATAAAGGACTTTCTTTCAAGAATACCATCGATAACTTCAGGTATATTCTGAAGCTGATCAAGATATTCTGTAACCTCTTCAGGTGAAAGAAGACCGTTAAGTCTGGCTGCGTGTATAGCAAGCAGGTAGAATACTGAAGCCTGGCTGGTAAAAGCCTTGGTGCTGGCTACGGCAATCTCAGGACCTGCATGTGTGTAAATGCAGTAGTCACTGTTATCTGCGATAGTTGATCCCTTTACATTTACAATAGAAAGGACCTTGGCGCCCTTACTCTTGGCAAACTTGATGGCTTCAAGAGTATCGATTGTTTCACCTGACTGTGAAACAGCGATAACAAGAGTACCTGGCTTGATAACAGGATTTGTATAAGTGAACTCGGAAGCAATCGCTACATCTGTGTGGATGTTGGCGAGAGTGTGGAAAAGCTGCTGACCGATAAGTCCGGCGTGCATAGCTGTTCCGCAGGCAATTACTACGATATTCTGATTTTCTCTGAATAAAGAATCCGGAATACCTTCCTCTGCAAAAGAAGTCTTGTTATTTACGATGTGAGGAGCAATTGTATCTCTGATAGCGTCTGGCTGCTCGTGGATTTCTTTTTCCATGTAGTAAGGATATCCACCCTTGCCGCCGCGGCTTGTGTCCCAGTCGATAGTCATGAGCTGAAGAGGAATCTCGTGTCTCTTCTGGTCGTGAACTACGATGCCCTTTGATGAAAGGCATGCAACGTGGTACTCAGGAAGGAAAGCATATTCCTTGGCATGTACGCCAAGAGCTGCAACGTCAGAAGCAAGAAGAGCGCCATGCTCAGTCATTGCAACTACGATAGGGCTTACGTTACGTACAGCGAAGATCTTGCCTGGCTGATCTGAGAAAAGAATAGCGAAGGCGAAGGTTCCTTTGATAACGTTTATAGTCTCTTTGATAGCTTTTTCCGGGTCACCATCATAGAAGTGATCAAGTATAGAAGCTGCAACCTCTGTATCTGTCTCTGAAAGAAGCTGATCCTTAAGATTAAATTCCTTAATAAGCTCCTTGTAGTTCTCGATGATTCCATTATGAACAAGGGTTACCTTGCCATGCTGGTGTGGGTGAGCGTTTGCATCGCTGACACCGCCGTGGGTTGCCCAACGTGTGTGTCCAATACCTGCGCAGCTGTCGGCTGTCATATCAGTACACAGCTCGCGAAGCTTAGAAACTCGACCAGCTACCTTTTTAACTATTGGGGTGTTTGCGCCCTCTGGAAAAAGAGCTATTCCGGCACTGTCATATCCTCTGTACTCGAGAAGCTCGAGAGAATCAAGAAGGATATCTTTAGTGCTTTTTTTACCAATATATCCAATTATTCCGCACATATTATCTCCTAACTATCTTATGTGGTACAATATTAGTAGACTACGTTGGATTCTGCTGAGCGCAGAATCGCATTTCATATTATAAGAGATTGCTTTTTTTTAGTCAAATTTGACATATTAATAAGAGTAATGTAATATTTCATAGGTTAAGCAAGACGTTTCAACTTTTTATTTATATGGTGATAGCTTTATGTACATGTATAAAGAAAAAAAGAAAAACTTAATCGTGCTTATAGCCTTTGCAGCAGTTTTTTCAATTGTCGTTTTACTCAGCCTTATCCAGGGCAATAGGTCCGATGCTTCATCTGCGTCGGAGTTTTCCAGCACCGTTATTGTTTCTTCCATAGCAGAAGACGTGAACAATGCTTTTTTACAGGGCGATTTTGACACTGTATCAGAGGTTGCTGAGACTTTTGATGTGGACTTAAAGGAGGCAGGCGCTGAGCTTGAGGCAACAGCATATACCGTTACTGAGTATGAAAATGCGATTACAATGTATGCCAGCGATACGGTAAATGTCAGACAGGGCGCAGGTACTGAGTACAACAAGATTGGCAAGGTTGCCTGGGGAACACCTGTAGCGGTTACCGGTGTAACGGACAATGGCTGGTGTGAGGTTTCCTACAAGGATTCTACTGCTTTTATCAGAGGTGATTTTTTGGTGGATCAGATTCCAGGCACTCCTTATGTATTTGTAGGCGATTCCAGAACTGTTCAGTTGCAGATGGCTGTCGGCTCAACAGACAAGGCATATATCGCCAAGATTGGAGAGGGCTACAGCTATTTCAAAAACACTGTTATCCCTTCAATTCCAAATGTGGCAGGCTATAACACATCACTTATCATAAATTTTGGTGTAAATGATCTTAGAAATGCCAACAAGTACGTCAAGCTGGTAAATTCCTACGTGGATACCTGGATCAATGCCGGAGTTACAGTTTATTATGCGGCAGTTACCCCTGTGGGAGCTGGTGCAAGCGTAAGCAATGCTCAGATAGAAAGCTTTAATGCTACTCTAAAGGATGGCCTTGATTCAAGAGTTCATTGGATCGATGGTTATTCATTCCTTCAGCAGACAGGCTTCAGCGCAGCTGATGGCCTTCATTATAGCAAGGACACATACAAAAACCTTTATGGTTACTATATGGCTGTTATTAACGAGCAACAAAACCAATAATTTACTGACAGCCATATCATTATTAATGAGGATGAGAAAAGTACATGAATATAGTTCTTTTATCAGGTGGTTCAGGAAAACGTCTTTGGCCATTATCTAATGATATAAGGTCAAAGCAGTTTATCAAGATCTTCAAAAAAGAAGATGGAACCTATGAATCGATGGTTCAGCGTGTTTATCGGCAGATCAAAAAGGTAGATAATGACGCAACTGTCACAATTGCAACAAGTAAAACACAGGTTTCTGCTATCCACAATCAGCTTGGAATGGATGTAGGAATCTCAATTGAGCCCTGCAGAAGAGATACCTTCCCTGCAATAGCTCTTGCAACTGCTTATCTGGTAGATGTAAAAGGAATTGATCCTGAGCAGTCTGTTGTTGTATGTCCTGTAGACCCTTACGTTCAGGATGAGTATTTTGAGGCACTAAAGGCTCTTTCAGATCAGGCTGACAAGGGCGAAGCAAATCTGGTGCTCATGGGCATTGAGCCTACTTATCCTTCTGAAAAATATGGCTATATTATCCCAAAGACAGAGGATAAGACCAGCGAAGTTGCTACTTTCAAGGAAAAGCCAACAATAGACGTGGCTAAAGAGTATATCAGTCAGGGCGCACTTTGGAATGGCGGCGTATTTGCATACAAGCTTAAATACGTGCTTGATAAGGCTCACGAGCTTATTGATTTTACTGATTATCAGGATCTTTTCAATAAATACGACACTCTCACCAAGATTTCCTTTGACTACGCTGTAGTAGAAAAAGAGGACAAGATTCAGGTTATGCGTTTTAGCGGTGAGTGGAAGGACCTTGGAACCTGGAATACACTCACAGAGGCCATGGAAGAGAGCGTAGTAGGTAAAGGAATCTTAAATGATACCTGCAAGGGCGTTCATATCGTAAATGAGATGGATGTTCCTGTTCTTGCCATGGGACTTACTGATGTGGTTATTTCTGCATCTCCTGAAGGAATCCTTGTTTCAGACAAAGAACAGAGCTCATACATTAAACCTTACGTAGATGGAATCGTTCAGCAGATCATGTTCGCAGAGAAATCATGGGGCAATTTCAAGGTTATCGATGTAGAGCCCGAGAGCATGACCATCAAGGTTACACTAAATCCGGGACACTGCATGAATTACCACAGTCACAATCACAGAGACGAGGTATGGGTTGTAATTTCCGGAGTTGGAAAGACAATAATTGATGGTAAAGAAAACATTGTTAATGCCGGCGACGTAGTTACAATGAAGGCAGGCTGCAAGCATACCATCATCGCAGAGACTGAGCTTAAACTTATCGAGGTCCAGCTCGGCCCTGATATTTCAGTCTCAGACAAAGAGAAATATACGCTTTGATAAAAAAGGTAGGTTTTCGCAGAACGAAAACCTACCTTTTCCACACTCAGCGTCCAGTAATAATCAACCCTTGACCGCACCTTCGATCATACCTTCCATAATCTGCTTCTGTGCAATAAGGAAGACGATGACCATTGGGATGATGGCAAGGAGTGCTGCTGCAAGGATCATGTTCCACTGCTTTACATAGGAACCAACGAAGGCCTGAACAGCAACAGGAAGTGTCTTAACCGCACCATTCTGACCAAGCATCATGGATGGTAGAAGATAGTCGTTCCAGATCCACATACCGTTAAGAATAGTAACAGTAGTAATAACTGGTGTAAGAAGAGGGAAGATGATCTGGAAGAAGGTCTGCTCTGGTGAGCAACCATCGATGGATGCAGCCTCCTCAAGATCATAAGGAACTCCCTTAATAAATCCGTTTAAGATAAATACTGTCATAGCGCCGCCAAATCCAAGGTATGCAAATACGATACCAGGAACTGACTGAAGCATTGGGATACCAATGAACTTTCCTACATCTCTGAAGGTAGAAATAAGTGGAAGCATAACTACCTGGAAAGGAATGATCATTGATGCAATGAAGGTAAAGTAGATTACCAGTGACCAAACAGTCTTGTTACGGCAGATAACCCAAGCTGCCATTGCTCCGAACAAAGCAAGAAGGAACAATGAAAGAACTGTGATAAGTACTGAATATCCAAATGCCTGCCAGAACAGGAAGTGTGTATTGTTAATAACATCGCTGAGGTTGTGGTAAAGCTGAACCAGGCTAACGCCTGCCATTCCGATAGGGTTCTTTGTGATGTCCTCAGTCTTTTTACAGGAGTTGATAACAACAAGGAAGAATGGGAATAATACATAAGCAGCTACGATAACTGCAATTATAAGTCTTATAACAACACTGGAAGTTTTTTCTTTTCTATGCATTATAATTCCACCTCCTTCTTATTTGATATGCGAACCTGGATGATTGATACAGTCGCAAGGATTATGAAGAACAGAACCGCCTTAGCCTCACCAAAAGCATATTCATTGTTGATTACGGCTGTGCTGTAAATGTTGAGGGCAAGCATTTCTGTACCGTTTGTTAAGTAGTTTCCAAGGAAATCCACAGAACCTGTACCATTTGTAAGAGCAAGGTTTACATCAAACTGCTTAAATGCAGAAGTAAGTGTAAGGAAGGTACAGATTGTGATTGTTGGTGCAATCATAGGAATCTTGATGTTAAAAAGAGTCTGTGTTGGGCTTGCACCGTCAATAGCTGAAGCTTCAAGTACATCACCAGGAATAGTATTAAGACCTGTGATGTAGATAAGCATTATGTAGCCGGCATACTGCCAGATGTATACGATGATGATGGCCATAAAAGCCGTCTTTGTATCCGATATCATTGAATAGGTTCCAGTAATCTTAGTAACAACATTACTGAAAATGAACTGCCAGATATAACCAAGTACGATACCTCCGATAAGGTTTGGAAGGAAGTAAGCCGCTCTAAAGAATCCAAGACCTTTGATCTTTGATGTGCAGAGAAGAGCAAGGAGGAAAGCAACAAGGTTAACAAGGATCATGTTAAATATTACGAACAGGAATGTAATAAGGATTGACCAAAGGAAGCTTGGCTGTCTGAACATTCTTGCGTAGTTGGCAAGACCAACTGATGATTTAATCTTGATTCCGTTCCAGTCAGTAAAAGAGTAGCCGATACCAAGAACAAGTGGGATGATAACGGTTACTAAAAATGCGAATAAAAGTGGAAATAGGAAAATGAAATTGATAATTCCGCGATGATACTTAAGCGTTGGGAAAAGATATAATCCAACAAAAAATAAAGCTACGCCGCACACAAGTACTGCGCCTCGGTAGGTTGCCCCTGTCCCCAGAAGTGCTTGAGCAAGTCCCCATATAACCAGCACAATTCCCGCGATGAGGCTTACAAAAGAAGTTGCCTTTCTTCCTATAGAAAAAGTACTCATGTGTAATCCCCTTTCAAATCTTGTTCAAAATGGGCAGGGCATATAGCCCTGCCCCCCGTTTATAGTACTAAATTCAAATTATTAGTTGTTGTAATAGCTTGTGATAACCTGAGCGATCTTTGATGTGAACTCATCAGCTGTTGCAATCTTGCCCTTTGCATAATCTGCAAATACCTGGCAAGTAGAATTCTGAAGACCGTCCTTCTTGAGCATTGTGTGCCATCCTGAGTAGTTGCCTGCATCGATGTAGCTCTTCATGCTCTTGTAGAATGGGTTAACAGCTTCATACTGGCAATCATCAAATGGAGATACGAGACCAGCGTCGTTAACGAGGATGTTCTGAGCTGAGTCGCCTGCGCACCAGTCAAAGAATGCCTTTGCGCCATCAACGTTACCTGCTGAGTAAGCTACCCAATATGAAGGTGGTCCAGCGATGATTGTGTTGATTCCATCTTCGAATGCATATGGAGCAAATCCAACTTCGAAGCTAACGTCTGCAGGAGATGTTACACACCAGTTACCCTGTGTGATGAATACGAACTTGCCTTCCTTAAATCCAGCAACCTGCTCGTCATAAGTACCATCTACAAGGAGGTGTGACTTATCAGCATACTGGTTCATCATGCCGATGAATTCAGCAAACTTTGTCATTCTGGCTTCGTCAATCTTACCACCGTCGTTAAGAAGGTCGATGTATGTTGTGTCATCAGCCTTAAGACCAGCGTCAAGATACTGACCAAATACGTGTGTACCTGAAGACCATCCAAGGTTAGATGGCTCTGCGCACCATGCAAATACTGCTGTGATTCCAAGCTCATCCTTCTTGGCATCAAGAGTCTCACATGCAGCCTTCCAAGCGTCTGGGCTTGTAAGAGAAGCAGGATCGATTCCGGCCTTGTCAAGGAGATCCTTGTTGTAACCAAGTGCAGTAGCTTCTACTGTGTAAGGGAATCCGATTGTTCCCATGCTTGCGTCAACAAGCTCAAATCCAGTCTTGTCTGTCCAAGCGCTTCCTGAAAGATCAGCAAGCATGCCGTCCCATGTAGCTGCCTGGTTAGCTTCGATAACGAAGATATCTGGCATGTTGTCAGCCTGATACATTTTCTTAAGTTCGTCAGATGCGTTTGTGTCACCGCCGATAGTCTCTACAGTGAGCACGTTGCCTGTCTCTTCCTGGTACTTAGCTGCAAGAGCCTGCATCTGAGCATCAATCTCAGGCTTACCATTAAGAAGGCGAACAGGAGCGAGGCTTCCAGCTGCGTCAGCAGTAGCAGAAGCTGTCTCAGTTGTTGTTTCTGTCTGTGTCTGTGCTGTTTCTGTCTGTGTGTTGTCAGATGTTGTTGCTGTGTCAGCAGCAGTCTCACCGCATGCTACGAGAGATGCTACCATTGCGCCAGCTAAGAGTGCTGACATGAGTTTCTTTTTCATTAGTAATCCTCCTTTTGTGCAATCTGCCATACATAAATAATTTTTTGGCTGTTACTTTTGCGCATAAGTTGTACGCTAAAATCAAAATATCATAAAAATGCACAAAGTTCAAGCTGTATTTGGGAAAAAGACTAGGCCTGCGAATATCAAAATGACCTCAAACTGCATAAACACTAGGGATTTGCAACTATTATTTTTTTATAAATTTATTATAAAATATTAGATTAATTGTCGGTATAAAGAATAAAACTGTAACTTATGCGCAAAAGCTTTTCTTGTACAAGTTGCCTAAGCGAATCTTAAAAGAATACAAAAAAGGTAGCGTAATGTCCTAATTACGCTACCTTTTACGGAAAAGTCATTATTATTTTCGTATATCTTTTACAGTATCACGGATAACAAGATGGGTTGGAAGCTGAATCTGATTTGGAGTTTTATTTCCTGCAAGCTGCTTTAGAAGAGTATCGGCAGCAGTGATTCCCTTTACCTTAACATCCTGATGAACAGTAGTAAGGGCAGGGCGATGCAGCTTGCCAAGCATGTTATCATCAAAGCCAACCACAGATATATCTTCAGGAACACGGATTCCTCTGTCCTCCATAGCAGCCAGAAGTGTTACAGCATAAAGATCTGATACACATACGATGGCGGTGAAGTCCTTGGACTGCTTACAGATCTCGTCCAAACTTTCTTCGATTTCATCTGACTTTGGTCTGATCTTGAGGAAGTTGCTCTTTTTGTATGGAATCTTGGCATCAGCAAGAGCCATCTTGTAGCCGTTTAGTCTGGCAAGGTCTACGCCGTTCATGTTATCAGACAGGAAGGCAATCTTTTTATGGCCATTCGAGATCAGATAGTTTGTAATATCATAGGTGCCTTGCTCGTCATTAAGTCCTACGTTTGTGAAATGCTTAAGCCCCTCAATACTGTAGGTATCAATGCAGACGATAGGTTTTTTGTACTTTTCACTGACTCTTATACCGTCGTCGCCGATCATTCCAAAAAGAATAAGTCCATCTACATTCCAGGTTGAAACATGTCGCATGATCTCAGATGTATCACTTGAAATGTACAGCATCATGAAATAACCCGCATTTCGAATGGTTTCCTCAACGCCACCGATAAGCTCTGAAACAAAGGGATCCATTATGAGGTTCTCGTACTTGTCGGCGCGGGCCTTCAGTGCAAGACCTATGATCTTGGATTCGTTCTGAGCAAGGTTTCGTGCATTGATGTTGGGAACATAGTCTACTTTTTGCAGGAATTCCTGAACCTTAACCTGAGTTTCATAGGACACTTCACCGGTTTTTCCGTGAATGACATTCGAAACGGTTGTAGTGCTCATATTTAGTTGCTTTGCAATCTCTTTAATCGTAATCATAAAATTTTTGGACTTTACAAAGAAAAAAAGTTATTGTATCTTGTGTTCAATAAATGCTTCATTTTTTAAAAATTTTTTGTGCTTATGCGCAAAAGTTATTCTAAACTCAACATACCACGTAGTAGTGTTAGTTGTCAAAATTCAATTTATAATTATTCACTCGGTATTACAGTTGGTCAAGGAAATGATTTAAAAGAAAGAGGAGAATTATGAACAATCAGTACGAGAAAGTCGCAGTCAACAAGGAAGAAGTGGCAAAAAAGCTGGATAAGGCACTTGAGATCATGAAAGATCTTGCTATTCCTTCTGATATTCCACACGGTGATATGCCTGGTGACAAGGTAGAAATAGGAGACGGCCACACATCAAAGGCAAAGACTATTTTCCCTCATTTGGTAAAAGAGCTTAAGGCAGTAATGGAAAAGAACCCATATAGCCGCGCAGTTATCGCAGTTTGCGGAGGCTCAGGAGTAGGAAAATCTGAAATTGCGTCATGCCTGTCATATTTGCTCAATAACGCAGGAATAGGCAGTTACACCATGTCCGGCGACAACTACCCACATCGTATACCTATGTACAATGATGCTGAAAGAATCCATGTATTCAGAGAAGCAGGCATCAGAGCAATGGTTGACGCATCTGTCATGAACCCAGAAAATTTTGCCAAGGTAAAGGAATGGCAGATAGCTGAAGATGACGCAAACAAGGCGCATGCAGAGACTGACACATGGTTCAAATCATATCTTGAGGGCGGAAGAAAAGCTCTTAATGAATATCTTGGTACTCCAAAGGAAACTGACTTTGAGGAAGTTGACCAGATCATGAAGGCATTTAAGGACGGCGCAGCTAGCCTTTACCTTAAGAGAATGGGAAGAGATGAATCTTCTCTTTGGTATGATCTTGTAGACATGTCTGATAAGCAGGTTCTTATTGTTGAGTGGACTCACGGAAACAGCGACTATATGAGTCAGGTTGATATCCCGGTTCTTCTTAACTCTACACCTCAGGAAACACTGGAGCACAGAAGATCCCGTAACAGAGATGGAAAGCTCGACAGCCCATTTACCATGATGGTTCTTGAGCTTGAGCAGAATAAGCTTGTAGATCAGGCACACAAGGCCAAGATCATTATCACCAAGGCTGGTGAAGTTATAAGCTACGACGAATTCAAGAAACTTTATAACATGTAATCTCGAAGGGGAAGGGAAAAATGAGTAAGAATTTTGTAGATAATGGACCAATGCTAAATGCTTATCCTGATAGTATGGGTGGCAAGCTTTCTGACATTGTTTCAGTTCTTTCCAAGAAAGAATTTGAAGATGTTTTCCAGTCCTTTTATATACTTCCAAGTATCTTCAATACTGATCTGGACAGAGGCTTTTCCGTAATCGACTATGGAATCAACGAAGAACTGGCTGATAAAAAAGATATTGAGGCTCTTGATAAGCTTGGAATAAACCTAAAGCTTGATTTCATCTTAAATCATGCATCTGTTCTTTCACCACAGTTTCAGGATCTTGTGAAAAATGGCGAAAAGTCAAAGTATGCAGACTTTTTCATCAACTGGAACAAGTTCTGGGAAGGCTGTGGCGAGATGACTGAGGAAGGTTACATCCAGCCTAGAGAAGATCTCATCAAGGATATGTTTTTTAGAAAGCCTGGACTTCCAATCCTCATGGTAAGAATGCCTGATGGCAAGGATGTACCTTACTGGAATACCTTCTATCAGGAGGTACAGTACAAGCGCCCTGATGCTCAGGATCTTATGGACAGGATGGATATCCAGTACCTGGCAGCAGACAGATTGTCAAAGAGAGTCTGCGAGGGTCTTAATGAGGGAAAGAAGCCTGCAGAGATAGACTTTACAGGCTATGAGAAATACAAGGATCAGGTAGTTGAGCTTCTTGAATCCGGAAGGCGTTACCTTGGTCAGATGGATCTTAACATCAAGTCAGACCTTGTTTGGGAGCATTACCGCAACACACTTAAGGCACTTTCAGGATATGGCGCTAGGATAGTAAGACTCGATGCCTTTGCTTATGCACCAAAGGAGCCTGGCAAGAAGAATTTCCTTAACGAGCCTGATACCTGGGATGTGCTTGAGAAAGTAAAAAAGCTTGCTGATGAATTCGGAGTTTCTCTTCTTCCAGAGATTCATGCAAGCTACAAGGAAGGAATATATGAGACTGTAGCAGATAAGGGCTATATGACCTATGACTTTTTCCTTCCTGGACTTCTTATATATGCTATTGAAAAAAAGGATGGAACAATCCTCGCTAAATGGGCTAACGAGATTCAGGAAAAGAAAATCCGCGTAGTCAACATGCTTGGCTGTCACGATGGCATTCCGCTTCTTGATCTTAAGGGAATTCTCGCAGATGAAGACATCGAGGAGATGATTCAGACCATCGTTGGAAGAGGTGGATTTGTTAAGGATCTTCACGGCGCCAAGAATATGTACTATCAGGTAAATGCCACATACTACAGCGCTCTTGGAGATGATGACAAGAAGATGCTCTTTGCAAGGGCAATCCAGATGTTCATGCCTGGCAAGCCTCAGGTTTGGTATCTGGACCTCTTTGCAGGCAAGAATGATCATGAGGCTGTAAAGCGTGCAGGCGCCGGCGGCCACAAGGAAATCAACAGAACAAACCTTACAATGGCCCAGATAGAAGATGCCATGAATAAGGACGTAGTAAAGAAGCAGCTGGAGCTTCTCAGACTTCGTAATACAAACCCAGCCTTTGGCTTTGATGCAAAGCTTGATATAAAGCTTGACGGCAGCGTAGTGACCTTTACCTGGACAAATGGTGAGAACAAGGCTACATTGGAGGCTGACTTTTCAGACTATAGTTTCAAGATATCCTGATATGACTAAATAGGAATGGTCTCTGGGGACGGGGGAAT
>JAEEGL011450679.1_pt1 | contig 49666 bp, 29 predicted proteins | sample 9134231 | NCBI WGS metagenome assembly JAEEGL01 (sample SAMN16246548, study PRJNA631951) | gut metagenome | biome: gut microbiome; feature: rumen; material: fiber-attached | host: Bos | place: Iran: Karaj | collected 2018-10 | reverse complement strand
CCGCCGGAAACAAAGTTCATTATTTCCTGAGGGTCGATAGCGTAGCACAGTGCCTGTCTTACTCTTACATCGTTAAAAGGCTCAACCGCATTATTGATGTAGAGTGCCTGTACCAGGTTCATTGTGCCTTCCAGTACATTGAAATCGCTTCCTTCAAGCTCTGCAGCCTGGGTATCGGTGATACGTGCGATCATGTCGATGGTGCCGCCCTTAAGCTCCATTACGATGGCATCGGGATTTGCGATGACCTTAAGGGTTACATCTTTAATCTTTGCATTCTCACCCCAATAATCTTCAAATGCTGTAAGCTCTATGGACTCCTGGGGTGCACGGCTTACGTACTTGTAAGGGCCGGTACCGATGATGTTTGAAGCGGGATCAGCATTGTCTGCGGGTATGATCGCCGTAGTCAGCGATGCCATAAACTCGGTATCTGCTTCGTTCAGTGTCAGTGTAATGGTCTTGTTATCAGTTTTTACAAGTGAGGCAATATTAGAAAATGCCGGAACCAACGGATCATTTCCGTCCTTCCCGGCACAGCGTTCTATAGAATAAATAACATCCTCCGCCGTTACCGTATTGCCATTATGAAATTTTACTCCGTCACGTAATGTGATGGTGTAGACCAGTCCGTCATCACTGATCTCGACAGCATTGGCAACAGCCGGCTTCAGATCCCCGCTCTCGTCATACTTGACTAAGCCCTCATAGATATTGAACAGTATCTCTTTGGTACCTGCCGCGCTAACCTTATGCGGGTCAAGTCCGTCTTCCAGATCCTGTGGAATACCGATGGTGATCTGTCCGGAAGAAGCCTCCTCTGTCTTGCCGCCTGTGCATCCGCCCAGTGCAACAGTCATTGTAGCCAGCAAAGCTGCAAGTAATAAACCTGCCTTTTTCATTGCTTACCTCCTCCTTTTGGATGTATAAAGTTTTAAATGTGCTTGGGTTTCTAACCCAGTTGCATTCTATACCATATATCGGATAAATGCAAGCATAATTTATATAAACAAAAAAACAGCGGCTTTCACCGCTGTTTTTAACTTTATGAAAGTTTCATATCTCCGTCTTTTACCCAGCCCAGCTTCTTAACAAGCATGTGGAATACAAGTGAAAGAACAGCCGGTAAAACCAGACTTATAAGCACCAGTCCCGCCCAGTCAGAAGCGGTGATGGCAGCCTTTGTTCCTTCTGCCACATCATTTACCCAGCCGGTATATACGCCGATCTGTCCGACCAGACCGCAGGTACCCATACCGGAAGATACGGGTGCACCATTCATCTCAAGTTTGAACAAGCAGGTTGCTATAGGGCCTGTGACTGCGCTTGCTAAAGTAGGTGCTATCCAGATACGGGGATTCTTTACTATGTTGCCCATCTGAAGCATTGATGTACCGATACCCTGTGAGATCAGTCCGCCCCATTTGTTTTCCTTAAAGGAGATGATCGCAAAGCCTATCATCTGCGCACTGCAGCCTGCTACTGCCGCTCCGCCTGCAAGTCCGGTAAGTCCCAGAGCCGCACAGATAGCTGCAGATGATATAGGCAGTGTAAGTGCCATACCTACGACAACAGATACGATTATTCCCATCAGGAACGGCTGCTGCTCTGTAGCCCACATGATGACATCGCCCAGCTTTGATGCTATCGCACCAAGTGTGGGAGCTATAAGCCATGATAAAAAGATACCAACACCTATAGTAACCAAAGGTGTTACAAGTATATCAACCTTGGTCTCCTTGGAAACCAGCTTACCGATCTCTGCTGCAAGTATTGCTACAAACAAAACTGCCAGAGGGCCGCCTGCGCCGCCCAGGGCATTTGAAGCAAAACCGACGGTAATCAGTGAAAACAGAACCAGCGGCGGACATTTAAGCGCCGAACCTATGGCAACCGCCATTGCAGGACCGCTCATGGCCGTAGCCAGACCGCCCACGGTATATTCGGTACCGGCTATGGTGGCGACCGGCGTTGTCAGAAACGGAATATGAAACTGCGTACCTATGGTATTGATGATAGTACCGATCAGCAGCGAACAGAAAAGACCCTGAGCCATTGCTCCCAAAGCATCAATACCGTATCTCTTTAATGATATCTCTATATCTTTCTTTTTAAGAAAAGCTTTGATACCACCCGAAGACTTATCATTTTTCTTATCTTTATCAGCCAATTTCCCATACCTCCCTGAAAAAAGTCAGCGCTTATTCTAACATCATATACTGATTATTACAAGTATAAAAAAAAGATCCTTCGGGCAAAAGCCCTCAGGATGACAGCAGTTTGTCATTCTGAGCGAAGCGAAGAATCTTGCCAGGCTTTCATTCTCGCATAGATCTGCGGATAAAATTCCTTATCCGTATCATAAGGCGTTTCATAAAACTTCTTAAGAAAAAGTATATGTATATTTCTTTTGACTCCCGGCTCTGCCGGTTCCTTCATGAAGTTGGACAGATTCTTTACAAAGGCATGCCATTTTAAAACATACTCTTCATAAGCCGGCAGATCTTCTATCTCCAGCCAGTCCCTGACCTTCACCTCATTCCTCTCTTCTATTTTGCATTCGTGGGTCTGCAGGATATAGGAAAAAGTATCATCATGATAATATCTTCCCAGCGGGAAAAGCCTGCATATTCCGGGTCTGAAGGAATGTACGGTGCAGCGCTTTTCATCTGAAAGAAAACCGCAGCCCCTGCCTTTATCCTTTATATTGGGCATGCTTAAGCAGTCATGAAGGCCTATCTCTATATATTCCGTAAGTACCAGCTCGGCGAAAGACTTATTCAGATTTTTAGATAATGAATAGATATCATACGGATCCAGCACTATTGTATCGCACATATTCTCACAGCACCAGGAGCAGCCCTTGCAGCCGTTGGCATCAGCCTTTACCGGATCATCTGCGGTATAAAGCCTGCCGTCGGAAATTTCTTCTATCATTACATAACGTTCCATTTTTCATTCATCCTTATACAGCCTGTAGCATGCCTTGCCTGCATGTTTTGCTTCGTACAGCGCCTTATCTGCTTTCTCGTAGAGGGTCTCAAAATCCTTGCCGTGCTCCGGGAATACCGATATACCTATGGACATGGTTATCTTTCCGGCATATTCTTCATCAGGAAACGCCGCTTTTATCGTAAGCTCCAGTTTGCCTGCCAGCTTGCAGGCGTCGGCAGCCGTAATGCTGTTGATATAGACCATGAATTCATCACCGCCTATACGTCCGGTAACATCCATGCCCTTAAAATTACTGCTGATTATCCCGCCTATGGTGGCAAGAACCTTGTCACCTTCACTGTGGCCGTAGTTATCGTTCACGGATTTGAAATCATCGGTATCAAGGATGATCAGCGCTCCGCCTTCTTCATCAGCATTCTCTTCCTCAAGTATTCGGCGTATCAGCTCTTCCGTTGCCTTTTTGTTCAGCAGTCCCGTGAGTCCGTCATGATCTGCCCGCAGCTTAAGCTCCAGCTCCTTCATCTTTTCATCATGGATATCCACGATATGGCCTATCACATGGGCAACATATCCTTCCTTGCCTATGATGCTCACTATATTGGCCCTGTACCACCTGTAATCCGCGGCCCGGTCAAAAAAGCCGAATGAACGGAATTCCATGCTGTCCCTGTGGGCGTGGGCCATAGCGCTTTTAAGCATTTCCTCAAAAGCCTGTTCATCATCCTTATGTATCCCGGTTGAAAGGATATGTTCAAGATATCCGTTGATGACCGCATCATGATGCAGCGCATCTGTCTGGGCTATACGGTAAACACACACATCTGTACGGCAGTTAAAATCAAAGGTTATATCCGTGTCCATAAGCAGATGCATGTAATCCGACTGACGTTTCAGCTCTTCTTCTATCAGCTTCTGTTCGGTGCAGTCCAGGATCACGGCAGCTATGATATTCTCATTTGCCTCGCGGGAATAAAGATTACCATGCAGTCTGAGCCAGACCAGACCTCCGTCATGATTGACTATGCGGAATTCCATTTCCGCAGCGCCGTCATCTGCGAGTATATCGGTTATTCCCTGTTCAAATACAGGCATATCATCGGGAATGATGGACAGACGTATATCCTTAAAGATCATATCTACAGCCGTACGCCCGCCTCCCAGCATCCTGTAGAGACCGTCATTTAAATATATGGGTTCTATACTGCGGTTTGAACTGTCTATCTTAAATACGCAGATCCCGCCTATGAAATTGTTGACAACGGATGTGATAAAATCTTTGTCTTCCATTTACCTGTGTCTCTGCTCCGGAGTAAAGCTTTCCAAAAAGAAGAAAAATGCTTACATAGTAATTAAATCAGATAATAACATAAATCCGATGGTCTAACAAGCCTACATATAATCTCTTGCACCCGAATATAAAAATAAGTATAATATAATGCATGAAAAAGAAGATCATACAGATAATTTTAGCTATTGTTTCCATCTATGTTTTTATGATGGTCCTTTTGCTGGCAGTAGAAAGCCTGCAGGGCGTGGAAGGCGGCATTACCAATATGGGAGATGCGGCCTGGTATCTTCTTGCAACCCTTACCACCGTTGGCTACGGAGATGTTACTCCCGCCACCGGAGCAGGAAAGATCATCGGCGCCATTATGATGCTGTCAAGCGCCGGCGCGCTTACATTCCTGCTGGGTCTTATCTTCTCATTGTTTTTCGGGCGTCTCCTGCCCCGCTTCACTCTCTGGCGGTACAGACGCCGTGAATGGTATATCTTTACCTGTATGGATGAACGTTCACGCTTTCTAGCAAAACAACTCACCAGAAACGGATCCGGTACAGTCTTTATCTTCTGCAGCAGTGACGCCAATCAGGCAGATGATTTCTTATCGGATCTGCCCTGTCATGTTGTTATCGATGCCCCTGTATCGCTGGTATTAAAGCGGCACATAAAAGGCGGCACCAGTCATGTATTCTGCATGGGCAGCGATCCCTGGGCAAATTATGATACAGCCCTTAGTATAAACAATTCCGATGCAGCCACCCGCAACGATCTTCATATCTATTGCGAAACCTCTTTTACCCCCGAGCATCTGCCGGACGGCATGGTCCTCTTCAACCTCCGCGATAATACTGCCAGGAGTTATTGGATGGACAATCCAATACGATCGGATGAAAAGCTCATAGTAATGATCGGAGAAGGCGAGCTTCCCGGCCGTCTCTTAGAGCGCGGTCTTCTCATAAATGTTTTTCCCGACGATCACAAAATGGAATATCATATTTTCGGTGATAACGGTAATTTCCTCAAGGATCATTATGAACTTCACAAGATCCTCGGCATTAACGAATTATCGCAGACCGACGACAGTCTCTTTTTTGAAGAAAACAACTGGAATACTTCAAGCGAACTGCTGCTGAATGCAGACAGGATCATCCTCTGTGACGATAATCCTTCCTGCAATCTTTCAAATATGGCAAGGCTCCTTAAGTATTTCCCCGTCAGCGGCAAGCTTTATATCTGTGCTTCCGTTAATGACGACCGCTGCACCGTATTCGGCAGTAATAGCCAGACTTTAAACCGCCATATGGTCATGAAAGATTCCTTAAACCGTGTGGCCATGACCATGAACGATCTGTACTGTGCAAAAAGCGGAGGCGGCCAGCGCTGGGGCGAACTTTCCGAGTTCCACCGCCAGTCCAATATTGCTGTTGCCGACCATCTGCTTACCAAGATACGTCTGCTTCTTAAAGACGATGATCTTACGGAGATAAATGAAGAAAACTGCCGTAAAGCCTTTAAATGCTTCAGCTCTTTTGACAAAGAGCAGCGTGAAGCCTGCCGTATACTTGAGCATAAACGCTGGATGCGTTTCCATATACTCTACAACTGGAAATATGATCCTAAACGGAATAATAAACTCCGCCACCATCATCTGCTGGTAGCCTATGACGATCTGAGCGCCGAGGAAAAAGCTCTGGACGATTACGCCTGGGAGATACTTGGCGAGCTGAAATAATCCATTATTGATCATTTATAATATTCCAAGGAGGGACTGTTTTATGGAAAGAAAAACATCAAGAACAAGCAGCGTAAGTTTCAAGCTAATCTTTGTGATGGCTCTGATCGTCGTGATCCCTGTCGTAGTCCTTACTCTCCTGAGCCTTGTCAACACCATAAATCAGGGAACCGATTCCGCAAACGAAGTTAATACCGCCCAGGCTGCTCTCGTATCCGAAGAGCTGGATGTTATATTCAGCAAGAATATCGAAGCCCTCCGGGCATTCGCTGCTTCTCCCCAGGTACGTGAATACCTGGAAAATCCCGAACCCGCGATCCTTGACGGTACTGCCAGCGCACCGCTGCTGCGGCAGATGATGGATATCGACCGTAATATGGCAGACGGCAATTCCACTGCACTCACCGACGCCTCCGGTAAACAGCGTTTCAGGACTATGGACAAACTGATAAATGTGGCGGATCTCGATTATTTCAAAGAGCCTATGGCAGGCGCCGATTATTACATTTCCGATCTGATCATCTCCCAATCCTCCGGTACAGCCATTGCTACGGTATCCGTTCCCATCTGGAATTCCGACAAGACCAAAGTCCTGGGTATCGTACAGCGTGATCTGGACTGCGATGTATTGCATGATCTGGTAGCCGGCGAAGTCACCCAGGACCGTCAGGAGATAGTCGTTGTAGACCGCACCGGCACCGTTGTGGCCCATTCCGTAAGGACCATTGATACCGACAATCCCGAGAAGCAGGACCAGAACCCCTTCTATACCGAATCCCGCGGAGATAAAACAGAGGGTGATTACGTAGCTCCTTTTATGGGTGATACCTGGATGATATCCTGGACCAAGATGGAAAAAAGCGGCTGGATAATCGCATCATGCCGTGTCAAGGAAGTTGCGTTAAAGAACGTATACACCACCATGTTTGCACAGGTCGGACTGGGCACTCTCTTTATCATAGCCGCCATAGTGCTGGCCGTATTCTTCTCGCGCTCCATCACCCGGCCTCTTACAGATGTCAACAACACCATGAACGCTCTGTCCGAAGGCCGTTTCTTTAAGATCAAAAACCGCGATAACCGTAATGATGAATTCGGTGAGATAATCAACAGCACCAATAACGTTATAGACAAACTGGAGTCCATAGTAAACGGTATAGTAAACGGAGCCTCTTCCGTTAATAAAGCTTCTGATGAGCTTGACGATATGTCGGGACAGATCGCACTTAATGCCGAAGACGTTTCAAAAGCCATTCAGGGCATCGCCACGGGAGCCACACAGCAGGCAGATGAGATCAACGGAGCCACTGCCAACATCGAGCGCATAGGCGCAGCCGTGAACAGCGTGCAGGAAGCCACTGCAGGCCTTACCCAGATCACAAGCCGTATGCAGGAATCCTCCAACGAATCAGCGCATAATCTTGAGGAACTCAAAAAGAGCAGCGAAACCATGAATGGCGTTATCCATACTATCTCCGGCAAGATAAGCGCTACCAGCGACGCCGTGGGACGTATCAACGGAATGGTTGCCGCCATCACCAGCATTGCTACCCAGACCAACCTGCTGGCGCTTAATGCTTCTATCGAAGCAGCCCGCGCAGGTGACGCCGGCCGCGGCTTTGCCGTTGTTGCCGAAGAGATCGGCAAGCTGGCTTCCGATTCCAGCAATTCCGCCAGCCAGATCCGTTCCGAAATGGATGAGCTGTTAAAGCAGTCCCAGGAAGCGGTTACCATGGCCGAGGAAGTTGAAAAGACCAACAACAATCAGCAATCAGTTATTGACGCCACCTACGACAGCGTTAATTCCATGATAGAAGATATAAACAATACGGTTAACGGCGTGAGCAGGATCTCTGCGAATGCCGATGCCTGCGTTACCGCAAAAGACGTTGTTATCGATGCAATGACTTCTCTCTCTTCCATTTCCGAAGAGAATGCAGCCAGCACCGAAGAGACCGGAGCTTCCATGGAAGAACTGGCAGCCACAGTATCAACGCTCACCAGCAACGCCGATTCCTTAAAGCAGGTATCCGAAGAACTTACAAAGGAGATGAGCTTCTTTAAGCTTGACTGACTGACATGAAGATTTTCAAAACATATCTTTTCCTTGGCTTTGGCCTTATCGGCGGTTCCATCGCAAGAGCGATCCGCTCAACCCAGCCTGACGCCCGGATAAGCGCCTGGACAAGACACCGCGAAAGCATTGAACCCGCTCTTAATGACGGAACACTCAGCTCAATAGCGGAGAGTCTGATATCGGATGTTGATAAAGCTGATGTCATCTTTCTCTGCGCACCTACCGGGAGCAATATATTAAATTTAAAAACTATCGCTCCTCTTGTCAAAAACACCACCCTGATCACTGATGTAGGCTCCGTCAAAGGAGACATACAGACGGCTGCCGATGAGCTGGGAATATCTGACCATTTCCTGGGCGGTCACCCCATGACCGGCCGCGAGACAACGGGCTATGCGTCATCCGATGCCCAGATACTTGAGAATGCCTATTACCTTCTCACCCCGTCAAAGGATACGCTGCAGGAATATACCGATGCCATGACCGAACTGGTAAAACGCATAAAGTCCATCCCCCTTCTGGCAAGTCCCGATGAACACGACTATGCTACGGCCGCCATCAGCCATGTGCCCCATCTTATTGCTGCAGCCCTGGTAAATACCGTAAAGAATGCAGACAACGAAGACTTTTTCATGAAGACCATAGCTGCCGGCGGTTTTAAGGATATAACCCGTATCGCTTCCTCCGATCCCGCCATGTGGGAAAGTATCTGCAGGAGCAATACCGGCAATATCCGTACCATGCTTAAGCGCTATACCGACGAGCTTAACCGTATAGACAGCATACTTGAAAAGGGTGAATTCGATCAGATAAATACTCTTTTTAAAGAAAGCGGCGAATACCGCGGCGGCATGAGCGAACGACGCACTTCCGCTATCCCCCGCCGGAATATACTCTTTGTGGATATACCCGATGAAGCCGGTGAGATCGCCATGGTTGCCACACTGCTGGCTTCAAATGCAATCAGCATCAAAAACATCGGGATCATACACAACCGCGAAATGGCAGAAGGTGCACTTGGCATCGCATTCTATGATGACGAATCGATGAAGGCTGCAATACCTGTGCTGCAGAAACATAATTACAAGGTGATACAATAAAGGTGTCCAATAAAGGTGCCAGTCACCATGAACATTTAAAGGTGCCAGTCACCATGAACAATTTGTTAACTGGCGTTAACAGTTTGTTCATGGTGACTGGCACCTAATTAATTATGGATGAAGCATAATGCCCACGCCGGCAGCGTTGGGGCCGGTATGACAGCATACGCTTAATGACAGCGGATCATAATAAGTCTCCACGCCCGGAAATGCTTCCTGTACCTGGGCCTGCCAGTTTGTGGCATCAGCAGGATCAAGGAAAGATCCGGCACAGCCTATGATAATCTGTGAATCATCATATTCCGAGAAATTCTTCTCTCTTTCGGCTTTTACCGCATCGATAACAGCCGTACGCGCCTTCTCAAGTCCCCTTATCTTCTGGAAGGTATCGAATTTACCACCACGGGTTATCAGTACAGGCTTGATGTTCAAAAGTCCGCCCAGCATGGCTGCCGCAGGGGTTATACGTCCGGAACGTTTAAAATACTCCAGGCTTTCCACAGTAAGGAATATACATGATTTAAAAGCGTCTTCTTCAAGACGTTTCTTTATATCCGCCGCGCTCATGCCCTCTGATGCCAGTCTGCAGGCCAGCTTTACGGACTGGCGCTGGCTTACGGATATCCTGTGATCATCAACCACTTCCACTTTCCCGTCATAATCATCTGCCAGCATGGCTGCTGACTGATAGGATCCGGAAAGTGCGCTGCTCATGGGAATATAAACCAGCTCATCGGCGCTGTCCAGTACCAGTTCCCAAAGGTCCATTATCGCTCCGGGAGAAGGCTGGGACGACGTAACTTTCCTGTCAGCCATCTGCGCCTCAAAAAACTCGGCATGGGTTATGTCCTCGTTTTCAAAGAAGGTATGATCCTCTATGATGATGGGCATCGGGACCACATGTATCCCCATATTCCTGGCTTCTTCACCGAATATTCCGCTGTTTGAATCTGTAACTACAGCTGTTTTCATCAGTTTGTTCTCTCTTCCCCCCAGAAGAACAGCGCAACTGTTCCGGGACCAGTATGGCTTCCGATAAGATTACCGATATAGTTGATCACGACTTTTCCGTCCATCTTCGGAAATCTCGCTTCGATAAGATCGGCAACCGCACGTGCATCTTCATAGCAGTAGGACTGGGTGATAAAAACCTTGCCGTTATAGTCTTTCCCGTCTCTTGCCTTCTCTTCCATCACGTCAACGATACGGTTAATAACCTTTTTCTTCGTGCGGATCTTTTCACGGGGGATAAGACGTCCCATATGATCAACATTGAGAAGGGGGCATATATTAAGCATCTGTCCCACAAAGCCTGCCGTCTTTGATACACGTCCGCCTTTTATGAAGAAAGTCAGATCAGATGTGAAGAACCAGTGATTCAGCTTTTTCTTATTTTCCTCGGCATATTTATATAAGCTGTCAATATCCATTCCTTCATTCTTAAGCTTTGCCAGCTCCGAAACCAGAAGTCCGTAACCGCCGCTGGCCGCAAGTGAATCCACCACATAAAGTTTACGGTCAGGATACTTCTCTTCCAGCATATCTTTGGCAAGCCTTGCCGAATTAAATGTTCCGGAGATACCTGATGAAAGCGTAAGATGGATAATATCCTTCCCTTCTTTTAAGAAGCTCTCAAAATACTGGATAAATTCATCAACGTTTACCTGTGAGGTCTTGGTATCCTCTCCGGCAGCCATGCGCGAATAAAACTCCGGGTAAGGTACGCTCTGTCCCAGATCATCGATATACTCCACACCATTCAGTTCAAAATGAAAAGGAATATAATTGATCCCTGATGCATCCATCTGTTCCTGGGTAAGATCCACTGCCGAACAGCAGCTAAGAATATAATCGCTCATTCTATCTCCCTCTTTTGTATGTATATTTTGTTTACATAAAATCAGCCAAAGCCGATTATATCATATAGTTTTAATGCCCGCAAGTTATATAAGGAGCATTGCATCTCCAAAGCTGAAGAAACGGTATTTCTCCTTTATCGCTTCCTCATAAGCAGCCAGGACATGCTCCCTGCCTGCAAATGCAGAAACCAGCATAAGCAGCGTTGATTCCGGCAGGTGGAAATTTGTGATCAGGCCATCCACTGCCTTGAAGGTATAGCCCGGATATATAAATATATCCGTATCACGGCTGCCTGCATTTACGATACCGTCATCACTGCTGAGACTCTCAAGGGTCCTGACCGAAGTGGTCCCCACACATATGATACGTCCTCCGGCTGCTCTGCAGGCATTTATGGAGCCAGCTGTTTCCTCACTTATCTCACAGTATTCGCTGTGCATATGATGGTCTAAGATATTATCTGCCTTTACAGGCCTGAATGTACCAAGTCCCACATGCAGGGTCACGAACTCGGTCTTTACACCCATATCGCGTATCTCATCAAGCAGCTTATCCGTAAAGTGAAGTCCTGCCGTGGGTGCAGCCGCAGAGCCTTCTATCTTCGAATATACAGTCTGATACCGTTCCCTGTCTTCCCGAGGCAGTTTATGGGTGATATATGGCGGCAGCGGCATTTCTCCCAGCTTATCCAGGATTTCTTCAAAAATACCCTCATACTCAAAACGTATGCGGCGGTTCCCCTCATCAGCTATGTCTGTCACAACTGCCGATAAAAGGCCGTCACCGAATACAATCCTGCAGCCCTCCCTTGCTTTCTTTCCCGGCTTAACAAGACACTCCCAGCTGTTGGCCTCCATCCGCTTCAGCAGCAGTACTTCTATCCCTGCCCCTGTCCCTTCTTTAACACCGTAAAGCCTGGCCGGGATTACCCTGGTATTATTGAGCACCAGACAGTCCCCGGGCTTTAAATATTCTTTTACATCAGTGAAATGCCTGTGGGAAATACTTCCGTCTTCCCTTCCCAGCACCATGAGCCTGGAAGCGCTGCGGTCCTTAAGAGGATCCTGGGCTATCAGCTCAGGCGGCAGATCATAATAATAGTCTTTTTTGCTTAACATATTAATACCTGTAATTAAGATCCTTCGCTTCGCTCAGGATGACATGGAGTCAGGATGATACGAAGTTATTTGCATTCAACATCAAATTCGGCTGTCATTGATTTTATACTGACATCCGCATTAAAACTGCCGATATAACTCATCAGGAGTGCATTCAGAGCATCCGCATCTGCCTGAAGCATCTGCGCTTCCACTCTGACAACCCTGCCGTCATCGGTGGCTGTATACCTGGTCACGTCCAGCTCAAGACTGTTCATGAACTTATCAGCTCCCTGGGGCAGCATGTCCTTGGGGAGATAATAAAGATAATCCTTACCTTTCATGGTAGCATGACTTACATTACAATTTACACCGTTTACCCTCTGCTGCTTATTTTCGGGTTTTGCGGTACTGATAAGCGCATGATAATCAGCAATGTATTCAAAGAGCTTATCCTTAAGACTGGCGTCGTTCTCTCTCTGCCTGCCCGTAACTTTGCTTTCCATAACAATATCTTTACCGTTCTGATACATGCTTATGCTCTGTTTCTCTTCATATTTCTGCGACAGAACAGAAGCCGCAACCGTCTCATCGATATTCAAAGTCTCTGCTCCGGCATTGCTCCCGTCATAATCCATAACAATATCCATGGTAACCGGAACACTCAGCTTTATGCCGTGCATATTGATATCCAGGTTCGCCTTTATCTTTCCGGCTATATGTATGCTCTCCCACTTGGATTCATCATCCGAAACATCAAGCTTAGCCAGTCCTTCCATTGCCTCCTTATTGTTCGGATCCAGTTCAAGAACCTTATTGTAATAATACTTTGCGTTATTAACATCATCTGCTTCAACCGCCCGGTCACCAAGTGAAAGATACACAGGGATCAGTGCCTCATAAAAGGCATCGGTTTCAACAAAATCATTTAAAGGATGCTCTATCGCATCTTCCAGAAGACTCTCTGCGCCCCTTGCATCCCCCGCCCTCAGACGGTTCTTTGCGACGGCCACCACAGCTTCTGACCAGCGTCTGGCATCATCTTTGGAATATTTCTCGGCCCTTGAAGGATCTTCATAATAAGCCAGCAGTTCTTCGGCCGGGATCTCCTTTATGAAGCCCATTATCTCCTGTGGCGTACCGTTTGTTTCAAGAAGCTTCGCTTCTTTTTCATAAATGCTCCACTGCTTATCGGCAAGTTCTTCATTGCCTGCAGCTCTCAGACCGTCATCAAGTATATCATGCGCTTCTTCATAATCTTCATCACGCAGATAGATATCAGCAAGGGCCAAATAGGAATCCGTGTGGGTCTCATCACGGTTAAGAATATCATTATAGAGCGCAACGGCCTTATCCTGCTTATTATTCTCAAGCATCTTTTCGGCCAGGAATTCTCTTATGCGTATGGCCGTATTATCATTAACAAAGCCGAAATATAGCACTGCCGCAGATAAAAGCAGCAATACTAATAAGACTATTAAGAGTGTGCTTCTGCCCTTTTTTCTTCTCATTTTCTTTTTCCTCCTGCCGCATGTGCATCATCAAAATGCACATCCAGCTGGGGGAAGGGTATGCTCACCCCGCCCCTGTCAAACGCTTCCTTAACAGCTTCGGTAAAGCTCCATTTTACTTCAAAGTAATCTTCATTCTTAACAACGGCTCTCATGCCCAGGGTCACCTGTGAATCATCAAGGGACTCCACATATATCTGTACTTTTTCGCCTTTTATAAATCTCTTATCTTCTTCTACGAGGTGCTTTATTATCTCCTTTGCCCTCTTGATATCAGACTGGTAGGAGATGCCGAAGTTTAATATCAGTCTTCGTCTGGGTGATTCGTTCACATTGGTAAGCGAGGTATTTGCCAGCGTTCCGTTAGGAAGTATAACGGTCTTTTCATCTATGGTACGCAGCTTGGTATAGAAAAGTCCTATCTCCGTAACAAAACCTTCATTGCCCTTGCTGTCTTCTTTGATATAATCACCGATCTTAAACGGTTTTAAGATAAGCAGGAGCACACCGCCGGTAACATTGGATAAGCTTCCCTGCAGGGCCAGCGCTATGGTCACGCCTGCACTGCCCAGTACGGCTATCAGCGAAGTAGTCTCAAATCCAAAGTATGCGGCTATCCATATAATGAGCAGTGCATAAAGCCCAAGCTTTAGCATGGAATCCAGAAAACCCTGGAGTCCTAAGTCTGCCTTTGCCTTCTGCATCGATTTCTTTACGATCTTTCTTATAAGGGTTATAAGCTTGCTGCCGACGTAAAGAAATATTATGGCAATGAGCATACGTATACCGAATACCAGTATCTTCCCGGGCAGATCCTTAAGGAACTGCTGAAAGGCATCAAGATTCTCTGCCATCTCCTCCGCACTGGTACCCGCAGCCTGAAATAATATGTCCGCTGAAACGCTGCTGTAAAACATTATTTTTTCTTCTTACCCTTCTGTTCTGAACCGTTAGCTATGGCCTCCTCAGCCGCAGCTATCTTCTTTGCCAGCTCATCCTTGAGGGAATGACGCAGTCTCATGCGCTCTTCCTTTAATTTCTTACGCAGAGCTTCCTCTTCCCTGCGCTTTCTTTCACGCTCTTCCTCGCGGCGCTTTATTTCCGCTTTCTCCTCTGCGCTGAAAGGGATATACTGGAATATCTTAACGGAAAGCGCCGGCAGATGTACACGTATATTATACTGCCAGCCGTCTGTCTTCCCCTTTCTGGCTGCAACGATCGAACCTTCGCAGGCTCCGCCGCATTCGGAAGAGAAAACTTCCTTATATTTTCCTTCACGTTCAACGCCTATAAAATACTTCTCACGGTCGGCGTTTGCAAAATTGAATACGCAGATAAATGATCTTTTTTTATCCTGGCGTATAAAAGCCAGCACGTTATCCTCTGCCCCCTGTTCCTTAAGCCAGATAAAGTTGTCTTCTTCCTCGTCACAGGCATGGAATGCAGGTTCTTTTGAACAGAGCGTATTCAGGCTCCTGACATAAGCACGGAGCACCTCTGCCTCCAGCTCTTTTTTCTCTGCAGGTAACTGTGCGGGCATATCTTCAAATGAAGCTGCCTCTCCGTATTCCTGTCCGCTGAAAATACTGCCTTTACCTGTATGCAGTGCCTGATATGCATACAAAAGCTTAAGTCCTTTCCATTGCTGTGCGGCATCGCCATACATGCGCGGTCTTATACCGCCCTGCCGGAAATTGATATTCGAAAGCCCCAAGGGCAGTAAATAATGTTCGCAATACTGATAGAGCATGCTGCCGGTGAGCGCCTGATGATAATTCCTGCGCACAATGGGATCACGGCTCAGATAATCAATAAGCTCCCTCATACAGTCCGCATCCGTCACCAGGTCAAAGCCCAGTCCTTCATCGGAGGTCTCTGTAACCTTGGGGAAACATGCAGCATGCGAAGCTATGCTCAAAAGCCCGCTCTTTGCCTTATGCAGCATTGCATTCATTTCCTTAAAGAAACTGATAGCCTCAAGGTTCTCTACCCCGCCGTACATGTTGGGGATCCACTCCCCGGGATTACGGTAATAATCCAGATACAGCTGGCTGGCCAGATCAAGGGTATTGAAACCGTCCACATGATAATTCTCGATCCAGCAGCTTAATGCTGATAAAAGATAGGATCTGACCTGGGGCCTTCCCATATCGAATTTAAGCATACCGGTCCTGGGATCCACACCTTTTCTGGGATCGCCGTATTCATAGATAGAATTACCGTCAAAGCCGCCCAGTCCGAAACTCACATTTGAAAAATCACCGATCGCCCACTGAAGCAGCACACCCACTCCTTTGGAATGCATGCAGTCCACGAAAGCCATATAATCCTCTGGATCACCAAAGCGCTTATCGGGAGCCATTAAAAGAGCCGGATGATATCCAGCATCTTCATCGCCGGGATAAGACATCACCGGCAAAAGCTCCACATGGCTGTATCCCATATTTGCAATATAATCCGCAATTTCCGCAACTGCTTTCTTATCCTTAAGAAAGCCCTCGGGCAGGCGCTGCAGAGCTATGGTATATATGTTTACATAGGAGGTTACGGGATCGGAATTCTTCCTGCCCTCCATCCATTTTTCATCTTTCCACTTATAATTTAAAGCACCGACAAGACTCTCCGTATCTTTGGAGGATCTCTGCTTTATACTGTAAGGATCGGCCTTTCTGACACTTACGCCGCCCTTCATAAGTACATCATAAGCGTATTCCGCACCTTCTTCGACCCCGGGTATAAAGAGTTCGAAGATCCCTGTATCCGCCAGACGGTTCATAGGATTGATCATGGGATCAAAACCGTTAAAAGATCCTATAACACTGACTCTTACGGCATCCGGAGCCCATACGCGGAAAACAACTCCTCTTGTATTCCCTATGCTCTTTTTGTGAGCGCCCATATAAGTATAGGCCTTAACTTCGGTGCCGCTTATAAAGCGCGTCTCTTCAGCTTCCGTAAGAAGCTTTCCCCTGCCGTAGATCTCTTCGCGATCAAGAGTCCTGCAGCTTTTCTTTTTCTTCTTTGACTCCGCTTCCTCCGTGGCATATTCTACATGGTAACGGTAATCCTTCCTGTCATTACCGGGGAGCAGTACGGCGAAAAAGCCGGCGTCATCCGCCTTTTCCATAGCTATCTCGTCTTTTACGGTTTTTGCCTTTGCGCCGCTTCCGTTTATATAGAGACTTACGCTTTCCGCACCGGGAAAGAACGCCTGTACCAGAGTCTGGCGGCCTTTATTATGAGGCCCCAGTATCTCATCGGGTCTGTCACACTCACCGTAGACCAGCTCCTCAATGGCAGCCCAGTCCATCAGATCATAGAGTTTCTTATTCATTCAGCCGCCTCCTCGATGCTGTGGATAAATATTCCGCTTCTGAGCTTGGGCTCAAACCAGGTAGACTTGGGAGGCATCAGCCTGCCCGCATCTGCCACAGCAAAAAGCTCACCGATGGAGGTGGGATACATGGCAAAAGCCACGCCTGCCTGAGGCAGCGCATCCACTCTGCTCTTTAATTCGCCAAGGCCCCTTATACCGCCGACAAATTCTATACGCTTGTCGGTCTTTGGATCCTCTATACCCAGCACAGGTGATAAAAGCTTATCCTGAAGTATAGCAACATCAAGGCCATCCACCGGATCATCACTCTTAACACTGTCCAGCATATTAAGCTTATACCATTTACCGTCCAGATACATGCCAAGCTCACCCTTGGTTGTGGGATGATACTCTGCATCCTGCGCTCCGCTCACGGTAAATACCTTCTCAAGCGCAGCCATGAACTCATCTTTGCTTTTACCGTTCAGATCATGAACCACACGGTTATAATCCATTATCATCAGTTCTTCATCAGGGAAGATAACAGAAAGGAAGAAGTTATACTCTTCATTGCCTGTATGGTTTTTATTTGCTGCACGTCTTCTCTGGCCGACGCGTACCGCGGATGCGCAGCGGTGATGTCCGTCTGCAATGTAGAGCGCATTCATCTCCTCAAAAGCTTTCTTTACGATGGCTATATCAGCATCCTCTGCTATAACAAATACCCTGTGCCTGATACCGTCATCGGAAGTAAAGTCATAAAGCGCCTCGCCGCTCTTGATCCTGCCCATAAGCTCACGCAGTGCGGGAGTCTGGCGGTATGCAAGGAAGATGGGACCTGTCTGTGCACTGCAGGTATCTACATGGCGGATACGGTCTGCCTCCTTGTCAGCGCGGGTGTTTTCATGCTTCTTTATAACCTGGTTTTCATAATCATCTATTGAAGCACAGCCCACGATACCGGTCTGGACACGTCCGTTCATCGTCAGCTCGTAAAGATAATAAACTGCCTTGTCTTCTCTTACAAAGTCGCCCTTTTCGATACGCTCTTTAAGCATTGATGCCGCCTTTGCGTATACCTCGTCTGCATAGGTGTCCACGCTGTCGTCGAACTGGGTTTCTGCCCTGTCTATAGCCAGGAAAGAATCGGGGTTCTTACTTACCACTACCTTTGCCTCAGCCCTGCTGTATACGTCATAGGGCAAAGCTGCAATTTTGTCTTCCATTCCCTTTGCGGGTCTGATGGCCTCAAAAGGTCTTATGTCTGCCATTTTATTATCCTCCTTATAAAGATCCCTCGCTTCGCTCAGGATGACTGTCAGATCAGTGTTCTTACTACCTTCGGCTTGTATCCGCCGGTCTCAAGAGCTCCCAGTATCGCTTCTTTATGCTCGGTACCGAAAGCTTCTATCGTTATGCGAAGCTCCACGGCACTCTTTCTGTTGGTAGTAACAAACTGGTTATGCTCAAGCTTTATAACATTACCGTTCTGCTGGGCGATCACTCCCGCAACGCCCTGCAGCTGGCCCGGCTTATCAGGCAGCAGCACAGAAACGGTAAATATCCTGTTCCTGAAGATAAGTCCCTGCTGTACCACGGAACTCATGGTGATAACGTCCATATTACCGCCGGATAATATAGCGACTACCTTCTTACCTTTTGCATCAAGCTGCTTAAGCGCAGCCACGGTAAGAAGTCCGGAATTCTCAACTATCATCTTATGGTTTTCCACCATATCCAGGAAGGATACGATCAGATCTTCATCCCTTACGGTGAGTATATCGTCAAGGTTTTCCTGTATATAGGGGAAGATCTTTGTGCCGGGGGTCTTTACCGCAGTACCGTCTGCTATGGTATCAACAGCAGGAAGAGTTACCACTTTCCCTGCCTTTATGGACGCCTTCATGCAGGCTGCGCCTTCGGGCTCGACACCTATCACTTTTATCTTTGGATTAAGGAGTTTGGCAAGAGTTGAAACGCCTGCAGCCAGTCCGCCTCCTCCTATGGGAACAAGTATCACATCTACCAGAGGGAGTTCTTTTATTATCTCCATCGCAATAGTTCCCTGACCGGTAGCCACTGCGGGATCGTCAAAAGGATGAATGAAGGTATAGCCATGTTCTGCTGCCAGTTCATAAGCCTTCTCGCAGGCCTCATCATATACATCGCCGTAAAGCACAACCTCTGCACCAAAATTCTTGGTACGATTTACCTTGATAAGAGGCGTAGTGGTAGGCATAACAATAGTTGCCTTCATGCCCTTGCAGCGTGCAGCATAGGCCACGCCCTGTGCATGGTTGCCCGCTGAAGCGGTGATCACGCCCTTCGCCTTATCTTCTTCGCTCAGGGTACTGGCCTTATAATAGGCTCCTCTCACCTTGTACGCTCCGGTAAACTGCATGTTCTCCGGCTTTAAATAGACTTTGTTACCCGTAAGGGCACTGAAGTGGTCACTGTATACCAGCTTGGTCTCCAGTGTCACTTCCTTCACTGTCTCGGCCGCCTCTTCAAAGGCATCCAGTGTCAGCATTTCAGACATTATCTTCTTCCTCCGTCTCTTCATTATCCTTTTCAAGCTCTACATCAAAGAGAGCCTCTACGAATGCATCGGCATCAAATTTCTGCAGATCCTCTATATGCTCGCCCACGCCTATGTACTTAACCGGCACTTTGAGCTCGGACTGTATTGCCACTGCAATACCGCCCTTTGCGGTACCGTCCATCTTGGTAAGGATTATACCGCTTAAGTCCGCCACATCATTAAAGTCCCTTGCCTGCTGAAGAGCATTCTGTCCTGTAGTCGCATCAAGTACGATAAGGTTCTCCCTGTGTGCTCCGGGAAACTCCTTGTCGATGACACGGTTCATCTTTTTTAGCTCTTCCATCAGGTTCTTTTTATTGTTAAGACGTCCTGCGGTATCAACCAGCAGCACATCTACATTTCTTGCCTTTGCTGCGGCAGTAGCATCATAAAGCACGCTGGAAGGATCTGCGCCCTCACGTCCGCCTATCAGTTCCACACCGGCACGCTCGGCCCAGACCTTCAGCTGGTCACCGGCAGCCGCACGGAAAGTATCCGCAGCCGCCATCATTACTTTCTTTCCCTGAGCCTTTAAATGGGAAGCAATCTTTCCTATTGATGTGGTCTTACCCACACCGTTAACGCCTATAACAAACACAACCGACTGCTGTTTTTCAAAATCATAAGCCGCATTGCCTACGCTCATCTGGTCGCGTATATCCTTTATCAGGAGTTCCTTACATTCCGTAGGACGTACGATATGCTGCTCCTCCACCTGCTCTTTTAAGATGTCAAGGATCTCTTCTGTGGTACGCACACCGATATCGCCCATGATGAGGATCTCTTCAAGTTCCTCGTAGAAATCATCATCGATCGCAGCAGCACCGTCAAAAATGATATCCAGACTGTATACAAAATTATCCCTGGTCTTTTTCAGACCGTCTTTAAGACGCGCAAAGAAGCCCTTCTTCCTGGGCTTTTCCTCCGGTTCTTCAGCTGCAGGCTCTTCTTCAGACTCAGCTCCGCTTTCTTCTTCGGAAATGTCTTTTTCTTCAGCAGACTTGTCTTTAGATCCGAACAGGCCGAAGAAACCTTTCTTTTTGGGTTTATCTTCCTCGGTGATATCTTCTTCCCGGGTCTCTTCTGCAGTTTCCTCCGTGGTTTCAGGCTCCACCCCGCCTGCAGTTTCTTCTGTGGCTGCCCCGGTATTATTATCCTGAGCAGGCTCTTCTGTCACAGGTGCCTGATATACGGGAGTTTCCGCAACGGACGCCTGATGAACAGGCTCTTCTGTCACGGGCGCCTGATACACGGGAGTTTCTGCAGCCTGCACAGGCTCATTGACCGGCGCAGTCGCCGGCTCATCATTACGTCTGAACAGACTGAAGTCCGCATCATCATTACTTACATGGAAGCTGCCGTCATCGACTATCTCTTCCTCTTCTTTTTTCTTTTTGCCAAAAGGCCACCAGGCCATGATCTATACCTCCAAACATATATTAAGATCCAGCTACGGCATAAGTTCGATCACGGAAATCAAAGATTTCCTATCTCACTTATTCGCTCAGGATGACACGCCTTTTAATTATCCAGTTCCTCATCAATGAGGTTGACCGATACAAGGGTCGATACGCCCTTCTCCTGCATCGTGATACCATACAGACGGTCTGCCTTTTCCATGGTACCGCGGCGGTGGGTAATAACGATGAACTGGGTGTGGGCCGTCAGCTTGTGCAGGTAATTTGCATAACGGCCTACGTTGCTCTCATCAAGTGCCGCCTCTATCTCGTCCAGCAGACAGAAGGGTGAAGGCTTCAGATTCTGTATAGCAAACAGCAGCGCGATAGCTGCCAGCGCCTTCTCACCACCGGAGAGCTGCATCATATTCTGCAGTTTCTTTCCGGGCGGCTGGGCTATGATGCGGATACCTGCCTCAAGTATATCCTCATCCTCCATAAGCTCCAGCGTTCCTTTACCTCCGCCGAAAAGTTCTTTGAACACCTTATCAAATTCCTTCTTTATCTCATCGAATTTATCGGCGAACTGTCTGCGCATTGCGGTATCCAGTTCCTCTATGATGCCCTGCAGCTCCTTCTCGGCATTGATCAGGTCATCATGCTGGCCCTTTAAGAAGGTATAACGTTCCATCACAGCTTTGTAGTCTTCGATGGCGTTTACGTTTACATCACCCAGACGTTTGATCGCATCCTTGATCTCTGCGATGCTCCGCTTTATGAACACCAGATCGTTAAGCGCCTCATCCTTGAGTGCCGCAGCATCCTCCAGGGTCAGCTCATATTCATTCCACATATATTCGGTCAGGTTGTTTATCTCTTCATTCAGCTTATCGAGCTGGCTGTTCAGACGGTAAGCATCCTTATCCAGACCGTTTATCTTATCCGAAAGTTCCTCACGCTGCGTAAAGAAGCCCTTCTGTTTTTCGCCCAGAGCATCCTTCTTTTCCTGCAGCTCCCTGAGTTTATTCTTGGAATCCTCTTCTGCCGTGAAGCTGGCTTCGATGGTCTGCTGTATCTGCGCTATATCTTCTTCCTTCTGCTTAATGGTATCATCGTTTACTCCGATGGTATCCCGGGCTTCCTTTATCTCCTTTTCGATACGTGCTATCTCACCATCGATACGCTCAACATTCTGGGCTTCGAACTGCTGCTTCTGGAGCAGCTTCTCCAGCTCGACTTCACAATCGGTAACGATCATGGCCTGTGCTGTTTCCTTATCCCTTTCCTCATCAAGCTCAAGCTGGGCAGCTTCGATACGGTCGTTCATTTCCTTTTCGCTGCCTGCAAAGCCCTTTAACGCCTCAGCTATCTCCTTCTGGCGGTCCTTGATCTCCTGAACCTGTGCGTCGATCTCTCCCTGCTCGCGGTTCAGATCATCCACACCCTTTGTGGTTGCATCGATCTTTTCCTGGGCTTTCTGGAGATTTAGATTTGCGGTATTAAGATTGATGAATTCCTTCTGGCTGCGCACCTTTGCATCTTCTATCTCAACCCTGAGCGTATTACGCTCTTTCTTGAGTTTCTCGATGCCGTCCATATATTCGTTTATCTTTGCCAGTGCATCCTTTACCTTCTTTTCCAGCTCGTCCATCTCCCTGCGCCTTCCCAGAAGATTTGAGTTGTTCTTAAATGCACCGCCGCTTATGGCACCGCCGGGTACCAGTAATTCACCCTCTATGGTGACCATCCTGATACCATAATCATATTTACGCGCTATCGCCAGGGCATTATCCATGTTATCGATAACGACTATACGTCCCAGCATGCTCTTTGCAACGTTGATATATTCGGGATCGGTATCCACTATCTCATCAGCCATACCGATAACTCCTCTTTCGTTAAGCACCTCAGGGGTCTTAAACTTCTGGGGATGCTCTATGGAGGTAAGGGGCAGGAAGGTCGCACGTCCGAAACGGTTATCCTTTAAGTACTTGATCATGCGCTTCGCACATGCCTCATCCTTTGTAACGATATTCTGGATGTTACCGCCCAAAGCTGTTTCTATGGCTGTCTCATAACGTTTTTCAACACGGATTATGTCCGCAACAACGCCTATAACACCCTTATCCTCGGTTCTTTTCTCCATTACGTGACGTATAGAGCCGCTGTATCCTTCGTAGCGTTCTGTCAGATTGGAGATGGATTCGAGCTTTGACTTATCCTGATGATAAGCAACCTGGGTCTGCTGGAGTTTTCCATCCAGGGCAGCCAGTTCATTATGTATCTCACCGGCGCGCTCTTCTTTCTTTTCGCGCTCATAATCGATATCCTTTATTCTCTGGTTTATCTCCTGGAATTCCCTGCTCAGGTTCTCGATTATGGTCTTCTGTTCTTCTTCATCCGTTCTGGCCTGGAGGAAGCGGGAATTAAGTTCCGAACGCCTTACCTGGCTCTGCTCGAGCATGGTATCGAATCGCTCCTTGGAACTGCGCACATTTGCACGCTCATTGAGCATTTCGATTATGCCGTTCTTATCGTCCTCTATGGCTTTGCTGATCTTTTCGATCTTATCCTGTATCTCTTTTAAGGCAGCTTTTTCCTTATCCCTCTTATCCTGGGCTTCCTTAAGCACATCGTCCGCGCCGGTCTTATCGCTGTCTATCGCTTCTTTTTCTTTCTTCTTCTCTTCCAGGGAAACATTCAGTTCCTCGATACGCCTGCTAAAATGCTCAGTACCTTTCTTTGCGGAATTGATCTGCTCATTGGCAACGGCGATCTGGGCCTCCAGTCTGGTACGTGCCGATCCTGCTTCGGTCAGTTCACCCCTTGCCTTCTCCAGATCCTCCTCGAGTACGCCAAGTTCCTCTGTGATCTGGTCATACTCGTTACGTATGGTTTCCATCTGGTTCTTATGGTTTTCCAGATCCCCGTTAACTATATCCAGCTTTTCCCTGGTTTCCTTTAATACGCCGGACTTTCTCTCACTGTCCAACAGAAAATGATTGACGTCCAGACGTTTTAATTCTTCTTTTTTCTTAAGGTACTCATGTGCCTTCTCGGACTGCTTTTCCAAAGGCCCGACCTGCTTTTCCAACTCGGAGAGTATATCGTTGACACGGGTCAGATTCTGCTTCTCGTCTTCGAGCTGTTTGACCGCTGCTGCCTTGCGCTTCTTGAATTTAACTATACCTGCAGCTTCGTCGAAAAGCTCACGCCTCTCCTCCGGCTTACCTGAAAGTATTCGGTCGATCTGGCCTTGTCCGATAATGGAATAGCCTTCCTTACCGATACCGGTATCATAAAAGAGCTCATTGACATCCTTAAGACGGCAGGTATTGCCGTTCATAAGATACTCGCTCTCACCCGAACGGTAGATCTTTCTGGCAACCGTAACTTCATCAAAATCAACCGGAAGCTGGTGGTCGGAATTATCGAGAGTTATTGCCACATATGCATATCCCAGGGGCTTTCTGAGTTCCGTACCCGAAAAAATGACATCCTGCATGGATGCCCCGCGGAGCTGCTTGATACGCTGTTCACCAAGAACCCAGCGCACGGCGTCTGCAACGTTCGATTTACCCGAACCGTTAGGCCCTACTATTCCGGTTATACCGTTATGAAATTCAAATCTGATCTTATTTGCAAAGGACTTAAAGCCCTGAACCTCTATACTTTTTAAATACATTACTTTTTAAGTTCCTTTTTCCAGTATTCTATAGCTTGTGCAGCGGCAGCTTTTTCCGCACTCTTTTTATTCCTGCCCTCTCCCCGTCCGCAGGGCTCACCATTGACCCTGACCTCAACGGTAAAAAGTTTATCATGATCCGGACCGGTCTCGCTGACCGGCTCATATTCGATAACAGCCTCCATACTATGCTGCAGCAGTTCCTGCAGGGCTGTCTTGGAATCCTTCTCCCTAAGATGGGAATCGCTGTCTTTCATGACTTCCCGCTCAACAAATTCCCTTGCAGCTTCAAATCCGCCATCCAGATATATGGCTCCTATGAGTGCTTCAAATGCATCGGAGGTGACCGACGGTTTGCTCCTGCCGCCGCAGGCTTCCTCGCCCCTGCCCAGCAGAATAAGCTCACCAAGTCCTATTCTGAGGGCGCATTCAGCCAGCGGCTTTTCACTTACCATAGCCGCTCTCATGCCGGTAAGTTTTCCTTCCGGCAGCTCCGGATACCGGGCAAAAAGATATCTGCTGCTTATCAGTTCCAGAACGGCATCCCCAAGAAATTCAAGCCGCTCATTGCAGTTTACCTTATTGATCTTGCGCTCGTGGGCATAAGATGAATGAGTCAGCGCCGTCAGCAGAAGGCTTTTATCCTTAAAACTGTAGCCGCTTCGCTCTTCTGCAAGAGCTATCCTCTGCTCATCATTCATTTGCCTTCACCCGCATGATAAGCTCCAGGGCGTCCCCCACGGTCACAGACCTGCCCCATTCTTCTGCCGGCAGCTTTATACCAAGTTCTTCCTCCACCAGCTTCATGATCTGGGCCATATCAATGGAATCTGCTCCCAGTTCTGTTTCAAATGTAGCCTCCGGCAGTATCTCGCCGTTATACACCTGAAGTATCTTTTCAATTGCTTTTTTTAAGATCTCATACTCCATCATCACTGCCCAGCTTCATTTTTTCTTTAATCTTTTCGTTTATACGCTGCGCCTTAAATGTACGGCACTGCAATATGGAATTTCTTACTTCAACAGACTCTGCGGAACCATGGGTCTTTACCACCAGTCCGTTAAGACCCAGCAGCGGTGCGCCGCCGTACTGCTTAACATCAAAGTCTTTAAGCACTTCTTTAAGCGCCGGCTTAAGCAGCATTGCTCCCAGTTTGCTCCTCGTATTGGAGAGCATGCCCTTCTTTAACGCTTTTAATATAAAAGTGGCTTCACCTTCATAAAGCTTAAGGATCACATTGCCCACAAAGGCTTCGGTCAGTATAACATCTGCTGCGCCAAAAGGTATATCCCTTGATTCTATGCAGCCCGTAAAGTTTATATCATCACATTCTTTGAGCAGGGGTATCGTCTCTTTTACCAGGGCGTTACCCTTTTCCTCTTCGGCTCCGATATTGACTATGCCTACCCGCGGTTTTTCGATGCCCAGTGCGTTCTCCGCATATATGCTGCCCATCCTTGCAAACTGCACCAGCTGTTCTGCCCTGGCATCCACATTTGCCCCGCAGTCTATCAGCAGGGATGCGCCTTTCTCTGTAGGTATTATGGGTGCCAGCGGAGCACGCTCTACTCCGTTTAATCTTCCCACGATAAGCTGTCCGCCCACCAGTATGGCTCCCGAAGATCCTGCAGATACAAACGCATCACAGGTGCCGTCTTTTACCAGATTAAGGGCTTTGACAATGGACGAATCTTTCTTACGGCGTACAGCCATTACCGGCGGTTCGGCCATCTCTATCACTTCAGAAGCATGTACCACTTCTATACGCTTTTCGTCATAGCTGTACTTTGAAAGTTCCGAAGCGATCACATCCTCTTTGCCCACCAGATAGACAATTACGTCCTCTGCCTCCTTCAGCGCATCGATAACGCCCGCGATAATCTCGACAGGGGCATTATCTCCGCCCATGGCATCCATGGCTATACGTACCGTTTCACTCATAATATCCTCCCCGAATGCAGATCTGCTGCCGGGATATTACCGGTAACATCCGGCTTCCCGCTGAGAATCTTTACACAAAAAATCACTCTATATTTTACTAAAAATATCTAAAAAAAGCAAGAAAAAAAGCCCCGTACATACATACGGGGCTCCCGAGATAAATTCTCACTTTTTTCCGGCATTTTCAGATATCTTCATTCCGGATCACATCTATACTGATAGAAAGCTCTTTGCCTTTCTCCTCCCTGTATTCTTCAACAGCCTCCGGTAGAATGCTTTTGAGCAGATTGGCAAATCCTCTGTTCTTTCCCACGGCAAACATAAGGTATTTCCCGTCTCCCATATGCAGCACCTCCGCATCACCGGGAAGCTCCTGCCGCAGGATCTCCGGCATGGCGCTTATATCTCCCCTGCCGGTTATACGGATCATAACATCTCTTACCCTGACCTTCTTTTCTTCCAGTTTTTTGATATATTCCAGATATGCCGGATTCAGGAAACCCGTTTCCTTATCCACGTATTTTTCAAAACGTTTCATATACAGGTACATATTCAAAAATCCCAGCGCAAAGCCAAGAGCGATAAAGGACTGGGGGGTCAGCTCCGAGATCACTATAGCCGTAAACATCGGCAGGAGCATGGGCTCGGGTTTAAAAAATTTAAGCCTGCCGTTTTCCCTGCGGTATTTCAGTACAACCAGCATGGATATGACAACATACATATATTCCACAACCAGCATCAGATCGTAAACGATGGTCCTGCTGCATCTCATCGTATCATCAATGGTATAAAGGATACCGGTGAACGGATTGATAATAAGCAATACGGCACATATCACAACAGGTATAAAATGTACCCTGTAATGTCTTATCAGGTGATCCCTGCTGCCATACAGCATATAATCCACAAACAAAAGCCAGAAATATAAAATGCAGATAATAGCAAGTTCCAGCACGGTCTGGAAGATCATGGCCAGCAGATGTGCATTTGCAAATACCTTATCGTGCAGCGCATAACATATACCGTTTGCCGCCGCATCGATCATCGCCGCAAAAAGTATGATGGCAAAAAGCCTGTATCCATGTTCCTTCTTCTTAAGGCAGCCGGATAAAACCGTTATCACCGACGATATGATGAGAGCCAGAGCGTCGGCAGATATTGTGATCACGGAACTGTCGATCAGATTCATATTCACGCCTCCTCTCTTACGCCACGCAGGATTATCCTGCCTTTTGCTTCTGGCAGCAGATAGTCTGTAAGCTTCTTAACATCTTCATCCCTGCGGCGTATCACGATCTCTGTATCCCCATCATAATACCTTTCTGCCTGCTTTAAGGAAAAGATCATCATATAAAGAAGATCTTTCTTTGAATCTGCGCCTGTGGCGGTAAACACTTCCAGCTTAAGCTTGCCTGAAGGTGTCTTGTGGATCAGGAGCAATCCGCTTACACGCCCGTCCGTTTCCACATAACTGGATATCTGCTGTTCAAACCAGCTCATGGGTATGGTCCCCAGATCCTCCATCAGTTCACGCCTGCTGTGAAAAACACAGTCCATGACGCCTCTTCTGAAAGGGCGCACCATAAGACTGCCCAGCTCTTTTATATAGGGCGGGGTCTTGCTTTTTTTTGCAAAGGCCTGCTCGGCCAGTTCCTTAAGCGTAACTACTATCTCGCCGCTTTCTTCTTCGCTGATGGTATATTCCGCCCGTTCATAAGCCTTCCTTGAAAGGTTGGGCTTTCCGCGATCGAGTTCAAAAAAACTCCGTTTTACTTCTTCGCTCACCAGACGCAGGCTGCAGGCTTCAAGAAGCCTGCCCGCCTCATCATCATTTTCTGCCAGCATACAGGTAAGTCTGGCTTCCGTATCCTTCTCATCGTTATCCAGATGCATCAGTTCCCAGATACCGGCAGATAACGGCTTTCCATCATCATCGGTCAGAACGATGCCACGGTAGTATTCCCTGCCTATGTTCTCTATCTCTTCCTGACCGATGAACTGGATATACTGTTCCAGATTATCTTCTGTCAGCTCAATGATAACCATCTGTTTCTCCTTATGCGGAATGTGATATAAATGGGATTATATCACATTCCGTTGATAATATCACTCTCTCAGTTTAGCGTAGATCTTCATAGCGGTATCGGAATCGGTCTTGCCTATGCTGTCTTCAAGACCCAGAACGGTCATTGTGACCTTAGCCATCATCTTGGGCTCTTCAAGTGTATTGTAATCACTTGCCGAGAACAGCATGGAATGTACCATATTGAGCGCCATAAAGCAGTTAAGTTCTTCATTACTTTCAAAGCCCAAAGCACGACGGGTAAACTTGACATCATCGCTGCTATACTTGCCTGCATCTTCTATGCCGTCCTTATTGATCTTGCCCGCCAGCATAGGTAAATGTTCCTCAGGCTTCTCTTCCTTCTCTTTCTGGTCTTTGATCTGCTCATCAAGCATCGGCCCCACCTTAACTGTCGTAGATGATTCATAAGCCTTCTTGCCTTCATACATGCGTTCCACTGTAGATCTGCCGGCTCCGTTGAACCAGTCTTTGAGCATAGCTGCATCATTTATGCAATGCATGATATAGCTTGCGGTAGCTATACCCTTCTGGAATATTTTAACAGCAAGCTCCGTGCCGATACCGACCACACTGAACTCAGGATTAACAGCACTGATTATATCCCCCACCTTTTCAACAGCATCGCTTACATTGCCAAGGATCTGTCTGTACTGTATCTGACGTGCGGTATCATTAGCAGCTTCCATTAGCGCCACATTAAGCGAATGTGCATCTTTAGCAAGTTTATCCTGATCTTTATTTCGAAGCTTCTTGCCTGCTTCAACCTTTTCAGCATCTTCTATGCTCTTCTTCTTTGAATCCGTCTTAACATTTTTCAGTTCTTTGATATTCTTCGCATTATCGTAAATACCCTTAAATGCCAATACTATTCCGACACCGGGCTCAACAAAGCTTACCACATTTTTCAAAAGGCTTTCGCTCTTTGTCACAGCTTCGGCCATTGCCTTTACCGCATCCTGAATGGGTTGAGGAATGGCTTTATCCATAACAAAATTGATACCCTTATTGATATTTCCGGCCACATTATCTGTATACCAGTCTCCTATGGCCTTTGTACTTATAAAGCCACCCAGATAACTCTTGATAAAGTTATCTATATTCTCCAATCTCTCTGGATTCTCTTTCAGGAAACCATCCAGCTGCTCTTTTGCCATTCCCGCATACTTGACACCCATACCGGCATATTTCCAGATAGTTCCTACCAGACCGAAATCATCAGGATCGATCCTGCCTAATATCTCACCGGGTTTTTCAAGTACACTGTCGACTTTATCAAATACCTTTTCGACTGCGTCAAAGACATTCTCTACCTTCTTATCACCCTCGATCTTTACATCCTCAAGTGCTTTTGCCAACTCATCCTTTTCGGCGACTTCTCTCTTTATATCCTCATCACCCTTAAACCAGTCTTTATAAAGATCCTTAGCAACATCATTATAAGCCGTCTTTAAGCAGCCGGAAAGCTTAAGTATCGACTTCTTGTGCTTTTCATATGTTCCGGTAAGCTTGGACATATCATCGAGGAACTCATTATCATCCTTACTCTTATCCTCTTTCTTTTTTTCATCCTCTTTCTTTTCTTCTTCCTTGTTCTCTTCGCCGTCTTTATTCTCTACTTTTTCTTCTTCCTTGTTCTCTTCCGGCTTTTCTTCGCCGTCTTTGTTTTCTTCCTTATTTTCTTCCTGATTATCTTCGCCGTCTTTATTCTCTTCTTTATTCTCTTCTTTGTTTTCCTCTTCGTCCTCTTCGTCCTCGTCTTCCTTTTCCGTATCACGGAAAGGACTTACGGCTTCATGAAGGAAATTGCTTACATGTTCGTTCACAACAAACTCACTTATATCGGCAAGAGTATCAAGCCACCCCATATAATCTTTCGCAGTATCTACAGTCTGCTCTGCAACAAAACGCGCAAGTCTTCCGCCTGTTCGGTGTATGTTCGAACGAAGGAATTTTCTCTCAAAGCTCATGCGTCCGTACTTAGTGATATCTCCGGTGGTCCTGTAGAGTTCGTTGTCTCCTGCGGCCATACGCACTTCGTTTGAGGCACGGGTGACAAACTGCAGCGCGCGTCTGAACAGTTTCCAGTCCATAGCTGTTTTTCTCTTCATCACAAACAGCTGGTTATCTACTGTCAGCTTCTTATTTGCCCAACTTATCATTCCGGCTTCAGAGAAATCCATATCATCATTAAGCTGTGTAGAAAGCAGTGAAACAAAGGCATTTTCGTAAGAATCTTTCTTAAGGCAGACTCTTCCCTGTGCCCCATTGGCGTTAAGCAGATATTCATCTATCAGGTCATCACGGCCCTTTGCATTCACATAATCACGCTCTCCACTTCCCAAAAAGTCCCTGTAAAGATTCTTCTGTGATATATCAAGTATATCTCTGTGCTCCAGAGCCCTTACAAACAGTTCCTTTTCACGCTCATTAAGAGCATAATATCCTGACATAAGTGCATCTATCAGCCCCTCATCCCCCTTATTGACAGCCTTATCCTTTCTGGCCATATTCGCAATAAAGGTCTCGAAGGATTCCTGAGACTCGGTGAACTTCTCCTTCTCCTGCTTATAAGCCTTATGCGCAGCAGTCAGATCTTTTCCTTCAAGTCTGTCAGCATCATCCTTAAAGCGCTGGGACGCCTGCTGAACTGTATACATTCTGAGTCTCTCGGTATCTATTTCCTGCACAAAGTTTATAGCCGAAAGCAGCAGCTTCCAGTCGATAAACTCGGCACGTTCAAGAGCACCTTCTGCAAAATCTTCTTTCGTCAGCTTTCCTTCCGTCAGTTCCTTATCATCTCTCAGCTGATAACTCATAAGCGACTTCATAGCCTTTTCCAGCATTTCCTCGGAGCCGGCTTCACTTATGGCTATCATGTTCTTGCTTTCGTCTGTCAGCTCTTCCATCAGTTCGAAGCGCTTCTTTTTATTTGCATAGGAATATGTCTTTGACTTCTCGTCCTTACCGGCCGTTGAAAAGTCAAGAGCCGAACGGTTCTGCAGCACATATACCAGCATATTCATCTGATAGGGCTTAAGATTCTTAAAGCTCTGCAGCAGATTACCTATCGACTGTCCTTTGGCCCATCTGATAAGTCCGAAGCCGCCTGCAGCCTTCGTGAAGAAACCTTCATCTTTCTGCGCAATCTTATCGGCCTTAGCTATCTCCTCAAGCATAGACTTAAACTCGCTAATGGTCTTAGGCGGATTCTGAATATACTTGTTATCCGATATCCTGGTTTTGGTTTCTTCCATCAGACGTGCAGCTTCTATATTCGCAACAGCATCATCTATCCTTTCCCAATCCTTTGGCTGCAGATCTTCTTTCTTCTGCTCTACCTTCTTAACAAATTCCAGGGCTTCTTCGAAGATGACCTTATTGAAGCTTTCCTTCATATCTCCGGTCTTCTGGAAAAGCTTTCGAAGGCTCTTTCCATAGTCAACATTGAAATCAACTTCTTTGCCTTTTACAAAATCCTTAAACTGCTGGCGTGCGGCATTGAGCTGGTCTTTCTTAACTCCGAATACCACACGTATGGATCCACTTTCCTCCTGGCGCATGGTATAAAGAGCCAGGGCAAACATCTGTCTCTGTTCAACCGTAAGTTTACTGTATTCCTGTTTAATATCATCATCGTCCAACTGACTGATCTTGCGTTCAAAATCAACCAGTTTAACGGAACCGGGGTAAACATTCTTTTCATAGAAATCTTCACTGTGTACCTGTTTGCTGCCTCCTGAAACCTCGCTTCGTAAATACATATCATCCAGCACCGCATCAACTTTAGCTTTGATAGCTTCAGCATCGGGTACTTTTGATCTATCGGAAATAATATCAGCCAGCAGATACTGTCTTAAGCCTTTCAGATACTGTTCCCTGTTTATAGCAGCAAGATCTTTTGTGGACTCATGCTCGGCTACAGCCTTGTCTATCAGCGTAAATGCTTCATTTGCATGAATAAAATATTCCTTCTGTTCTTTGATGATCTTATTCAGATCGTTAAGCTTAAGATTCTCGCCCTTGTCAAAAAGCAGCAAGGTCATGTTTTCACAGCATGTAGCATGTTCGGCGACCAGCGCAGGATGTGTTACCCGGACAGAATTAAGCTCTCTGAGGGACACATAAAAATTCTTAAATCTAACAGCTGTCTTGGCCAGACTCTCTTCTTTTCCATCCCAGAATCTGGACATATAAACCGTATATAATTCCATGCCCTCAACAGGAACAGCTCCATCGCCCTGTCCGTATCCATAAATCTTCCACAGCCATTCAGCTTCCTTATCCGACGTAAACTTCTGGTCTTTATCTTCCGCGTTCTCCTTAAGAGTCTTCTTCAGTGCATCGAACTCCATAAGGCATTCGGTAAGTATAGGCGGGATCTTTTCGCCTTCATGCTGTTTTGAAAGAACCTTCCATGCACTGTCAAGTTTCTTCTTTGTCTCCTCCTCGCTCCTTGGTTTCTGTTTTTTATTGTATGCAGAGTAAGCCAGCGAATACCCGGCTTTCGACATTTCTTTAAGCCTGTTCGCAAGGCCTTCGTCCTTAAGCACTTTCTGACCATACATTACGGCATCATAGGACTTTTCGCCCGCATCGCGCGCATGCATAAACTTATCCTCAGCATTTTTCTTAAGCTTTTCTCTTTCTTTGCGCTCTTCTTCATTTTCAGTCTTAAGCGCCGCCACCGTATGATCTTTTACCTTGTAGTCAGCCACAAATTCATTTGCAGCTTTAAGCGCCATCTTCTTCAGATCTTTATTCGTATACTTGAGTACCGATTTGGCCATAAGTGCCTGGAAATCCTGTAGAGCCTTTTCTATCAAGATCTTATCGGCAGACTTCATAAGCTTATTCTTATATTTTTCATATTCTTTTTGAGTGAACGAAGCATTTTTAAGTTTTACATCATCATCATTGGCGCTCTCAATATCCTTTTTCTCCTCGTATCTGTACATCGCTTCATAAAAAGCCCGCTCTACAGATTCAAGGTTTGCATCATAATTATCCGCTATACGCTTATACATTTTCTTAGCGCCGTTCTGCGTATAAAGCTCAGACAATAGCTCTTCATCTTCCGTTATGGTATAATCAACCATACCCTTGAAAACATTAAACATCTTCTCTGTTTTCCTAAAGGTTTTTTCCTTGCCTTTAATATAATCATAAAGCTCTTCTTCTCCGGCTTTACGGTTAGCTTCGATCGAGCCTTTCTTCGCATTATGCTGGCGGAAATGTTGTTCCTCAAAGCTGTTTATCTTATCGCTCCAGTAATCCGCCTTATCTGCATTTTCTGATTTGTCATTCAGATATTTGTTTATATTTCCTTCAAGGAACAGCCTCCTGAGGTGTTTGGGGTGGTCCTTTATGCCCACGATCATAGGTTTTAGCTTAGTATAAAGCTCTTTAATCTTTTCCTCAGCCACACTCTGCGCCGGAGCCATAAGCGTACCAAATATCTCATCATCCGCAACAAGCTCTTCAGATATAAGCGCCAACTCACCACCTTCATACTTTGACAGCATATCCATACGCTCGTCATATAACCTTATAGTCTCCTGCATATCTTTGCTCATTACTCCATGGGCATCCATCGCCAGAATATTAAAGGTCATAAGCTCGTTAAGGGTTTTTACACCTATGTTCTTAAGATTCTCTTCAGTTGATGTATTTTTAGTATTTTCGATAAGCTTGATCTCGTCGTTAAGCTTTTTGATCTTGTCTTTAAACTCCAATATTTCTGCAGAACCATTTACATTAAGCATTTCCTCAAGGGTAACAAGGTTATTATCACCTTTTTTCTTTTCTTTCTCGCGATTCTCATAAAATGCGATCCTATCTTCAAGCAGTTTGATCCTTGTCCTTTTTTCTTTTATCAACTCCTCGGGATCATCTTTGGCTGCCAGATAGGCATAGCGTAATTTTTTCCTCAAATGATCTTTGGTCTCTTCCGGAAACATAAGGATTTCTTTTTCCATGCGCTGTAATCTGTTTATGGAATGTATGGAAGCCTCTTCTATCATCCTCTTATACTCATCGTTATCTTTCACAAAAAAGCCCTCAAAGCCTGCAAATCCGGGCTTGAGCATAACATCCTGAGTATTGCACAGACAGAGTTCCAGACCGAAATCAAGATCATCATCCTCTACTTTGGCCTTTTTTCCTTCAGCTGCTTTATCTATAAACTCATCCGGATCAATACCTTTCGAGAAGATATTTTGTATATCACTTAAGAGGTCTCCGGTCTCACCTTTTTTTGCTGCCCGTTTTCCATACTTTTCCTGCAGTGCCGGATCAATAGTGTAGATAAAAGGCATTGTTTTATTGATATCAACAGTTGACCTCCAGGATACCTTGCAGGTCTTAAGGCCGGAAAGATAGGCAAGGAAAAGCTTGGCATTTCTGTTTCTCGCAACACCTTTCGTATTCTTTTCACCTAAAAGCTGCAGTATCCATATCTGCATCTGTTCTACCGCTTCGGGTCCAAGGGCTTCGATCTTTTTCCACGCAGCTGCCGACTTCTTAAAATTCATGCGACGCTTCGTTATGACATCTCCGTCAGCTCTTTTAGCAGGGATATCTTCAAAACGATACCTGAGTTTACCCTCATTTTCCGTATTCGCTTCTTTTCCCAGCATTATGCTTATGCGCATTTGTCTGGCACGTTCAAGGTTTTTAGCTCTGAAGATTTCACGTCCGAAGCATTGCTTTAATCCTTCCCCAACCATTCTTTCCCCAAAAACAGAAAGCAGCACGTTTTGTCTGACAGCCTTTGTAAAGAATTCATTCTTCTTTTCTTTCTCTAAAGCCTCCTTCAATCCCACCTTACAGATATTATCCATAAGATGTTCATTCAGCTGCTCAAACTGTTCCTGAGTCAGCTTATCAAGCTGATCCATTCCTATAATATCTTTCATGAAAGGCAAAGCTTCTTTCAGCGCGTCGTTCATAAAGAGGACCTGATTGAGGTTGGCCTTAAGGAATTCGCGGTCACCCTCATTCAATACACTCTTGATATTTTCAGAATCAAGAAGCTCCTTTCCGCAGAGCATCTTCTCATATGCAGATATATTTCTTATATCCTCACCTTTCTTTTCTTCAGCTCTCTTTGCCGCATTTCTGTCCCATTCGGCAAGAGACACCTCCTTAAGATGATCTACAGGTTCCTTCTCAACAGTTTTAAGCTTTTCTTCAAAACGTTTGATCAGATCATCAACCGCTTTTCCGAATTCCTTTTTAGCCTCTTCCTCATTCATGCTCACCAGCTGAGTCTTAAGAATTTTCTGTATATAGCTCTTTCCGCCTCCTGCAAGCCTGTTCCAGTTCTTTTCGGTATAATATTTTCCCTCTGTCTTTTCGGTAAAGACCTTTCTGAAAAGTTCGACATTCTGCAGGCGTTCCTTCATTTTGCTCCTGCGGTCTTTTTCCTTCTCCCAGCCTTCATACTTTCCAAGGAATTCCATAGCGGATATACGGAAGCTGTCAGCAAAAGCTCCCTTCACAGTTGATTCATAAGCCTTTTCAAAATCACGCTGTAAACGCGCATTTGTAGGATCATAAAGCGAAAGCATGCCTATATACTGATCCGCAGCATTTTTCACCTGTGTAAGATTTCCAAACAGTGCTTTATCCCCCAGAAATGCCAGCAAACGCTTCTTCACCACATCCTTCTTCATAAAGAAGCCTGCTCTGGAAATGATCTTATTCAGCGCCCTGTCGGTTGCTTTGATCTGACGCTTAAGCGCTGCCATCTTCCTGTCATCAATATCTTCGGTCACAAGAGCCTGCATAGCCTTACTCTGCCATATCTCATCACCGCGCAATTCAAGGGCAAGATCTTCATCACGCTCAAGAGCCTGTTTGCGTTTTCCGTATTTTTCGTACTCTGCTCCAAAGCTGTCTCTTATATCCTTTGCCTTATAATCTTTGAAATGATCTCTTTCACAGATATTCTCACCGCATTTTTTGATAATACTGTTTAAGAGCCTCTTCTGGAGCACATCCATCTCAAGCGTAAGATCATTGAGATCTTTACCATCGCACAGCACCCTTACTGCAGCAATGTTAGCTCCTATAATATTATTGATATCTTCCAGCCTTGCGCGAAGCTCATTAGGTGTCATTTCATTCTGTTTTGCCAGCCACGCCTTAACTTCTTTCTTATGATCCTTTACATACCAAACCCCCAGGTTATCTTCCTTCTGTTCAGTACCCAGCTTGCCATCCAGCAGTTCCTCATACTCGTCTTTCCACTCAAAAGGTTTAGGGGGTTCTTCCTGCTGAACATTTTCCTGAGCCTTCTCTACTGCAGCTTCTTCCTGATGCTGTTCCTCCTGCTGCGCTTCTTCCTGATGCTGTTCTTCCTGTTGCGCTTCTTCCTGATGCTGTTCTTCCTGTTGCTCCTCCTCATGAACTTCTTCATGCACTTCTTCTTCCGGTGCCTGCTCTATGGGAGCGGGCTGCTCCGGCTTTATCATCATGGACTCGGGAACTATCATCTTCCAGGAGAAATATCCGGAATTAACTATGGATTTATTATTCAGGAATTTCAGCAGTTCTGCCTTTGCATGCTCTATCCTGCCCTCGATATCGAGCTTATTCATTTCAGAAAGCTGTCCGTCTACGCGCAGATATTCCATATAAACACCGATCTTTCTGTAGAGGGTGCGCATCTTATTCATTGCCAGATCGACTTTTTCTTTCTGTTCATCAAAAGCCAGCGCCTGGATATATGCCTCGGAAGCCTTGGCATCAAGGTCGATCAGCTGCTCTTTGGTCTTGATCTCATCGAGCACGGTAAGCTTGTCGCCTTTTTTCTGCTTATTCTTTTCATATGAAGTCTTAAGCTTTGCCATCTTCTTTGTACGTATCTCTTTGCAAAGCTTCATGCTGTCCTTACGGTCTTTATCTGAATACCTCTTATTCATTTTGGCCAGCTTCTTGGCTTTTTTATCATCCAGGACCAGAGCCTCGTCTGCCGGCATACCATCCAGTTTTTCGCTGAGAAGGGTCTGAAGATCCTTCTGTATCACCTGCCCCTCATCTTCAGTGTATCGGAAATCAACAACCGACTCCGTCATCTTAACTTCGGAGAATTCTTCAAGCCCCTCTTTGTTGACCTCTATAGAAACTGCTTCCCTTTTGTTTACTTTAAGCCTGTTCTTTTCCTTAATATCAGCCATTATTCTTTCCTCCTATGCTATGTTTCCCGCCACGCGGTAAATATCCAGAACTTCTTTTTTACTCCAGCCAAGCCAGCAGGCCCTGCATACGGTTTCTTTTCTTATCAGCGAAGAATTCTCATCCTCCATAAGATGATCAGCCAGAGCCTGCGACTGGGGATTCACGGTTGCAAAGAACATCTCATGATCAGGATAATCATGTTCTATAGTCTCCGCAGCAGCTCCCAGCAGCTTGGGAAGCCGGATCTTTGAATCGCTGTCCGCATAAGCGAAAGCCAGTTCAAGCTCATTATCAGGATGCTTTTTAAATAAAACAGCCGCTTTTATCTCGCCCCCGGAAACATAAGCAAAACAAAGCGGTTCTTCATAAAGTTTCTTATCGTTGTCAACAAACGAAGCAAAGCCTTCTTTTTCGATTTTTTTATAAAACAGGCTGCGTGTCGTCGTATCCTGCTCAAAAAAATAATCTGCAGCCCCTCCGTGTTTTATAAGCTTGTTCCATAAAACGCTTTTCTTCCTAACCTCGGGATCCAGGTGATAGATATGCGCCTCCCTGTCTACATTAAAATTAGGCTGCGCTTCAAAAAAGTATTCCAAAGGCACCGTACCATCCTGGACAAAACTGCATTCAACAGGAGTGAAACCATCCCTTAAGGCAACAATATCCAGTACAGACTGCAGCAGATAAGTGCCTACGCCTTTACGCCTCTCACGTTCCTTAACCCACAGATAACTGAGTGAAACCGCATCCGTTTCATATGAAAGCCTAAGCTCCGCCAGTAATCCCCTTTTTTGTGATACTGCGCCTATACGGTCAGCACCATTCTCGTCCTTACCCATGCGTAAGATCCTGTATTCAGGCATCTGATCTTCCTCCTGTATTTAAATATTTTTGTGCATATCAAGCCGATCTGAACAGTCGATTCTTTTTGATCCATGTGAATTTTGATCCATGCGAATCCTCCATGAAAAAAGATTGATTTATTATACCACAAAGTAGGCAACAAAAATGCAACAAAAAAGCCGTCCCCTTTTGTAGGAAACGGCTATAGACAAATCAAATATAATATGCTTGCGAAAATTATTCGCCTACTGCGATGATCTCTTTCTTATTGTACTTACCGCAGTTCTTGCATACACGATGAGGAACCATAAGAGTTCCGCAGTTGCTGCACTTTACAAGTGTAGGAGCGGTCATCTTCCAGTTTGCTCTTCTCTTATCTCTTCTTGCTTTTGAAGATTTATTTTTAGGACATATTGACATCTTTTGTCACCTCACTTTCTTTCACGCACTTGCCAATTATAACCATGATATGTTCTGATGTCAAGTACTTTTTTAAGATTCTTCCTCTTCTATCACCAGCGTAGCGGATCCGTATGCTTTCAGCGGCTTTCCGTTCTCGTCGAATTCATTGGTGTAACGGATATAGAACGGAACGCGGCCTACCGTCAGGGGCATGATGCCCTCAACATGTTCCGCCCCTTCTTCAAGCTGTCTTATCCAGTCAAAATACTGTTCCCTTGATTCCTCAAGGAATATCCCCGCCTCAAATACAGCCTCGGGATAATTCTTCACTACCGGCGGCAGATGCAGATCCCTCATGCATCGGAAGCAGGGTCTCATCTCCCTGGTAGCATAGGTAAATTCCCACGCATAGATATTTGCCTGTTCCGAAGCAAAACGGAAACGTCTTTCACTGTCAAAAAGCTCTATATAGCGTTTCTTTTCCGCTGTCACATTATGGATCATCGCATAGAAAAGATATCTTTCTCCCGCCCTGCCTATCACACGCATATCCGTTCGTATGCAGATCTTATCTTCCCCGCAGCAGCGGGATTCAAAAGTTCTCCAGGTATCGCAGGTTTCCTCATCATTGCTCCTTATAGCCTTTTTAACCGTAGATATAAACGCGCGCTTGCCTTCGGCGCTGAAATATCTTAAGGGATTCCCGCTTATAAACTCCTTAGCGCTCATGTTCATGCCGATCTCTTTAACATACTTGGGATTGACACGCAGTATCTCTATCTTATTGTCTTCAAACGCAAAGATGGCAGCTCCGCCCACGTAATTGTTAAAAATGAGGGTTTCCATGGATTCCGGATTCCAGAATTTTTCGGCGTTCATGCTCTCTATCAGATCCATCGAAGCCAGTACCGGTTCAAAAGAAAGCTGCTTCAGCTTCTCAATAAAAGCTTCTTCGGTAAGCGGCTTTGAATACAGATAACCCTGTATATAATTGCAGCCTATGCTCTTCATGTATTCGGCCTGCTCTATCGTTTCCACACCCTCTGCTATAACAGGCGTATTGAGCCACTTGCTCATCTGCACCATAGAGCTGATTATCAGGCCGCCTCTTCCTCCGACTCCGCCGCGGAAGAAATTCATATCCAGCTTGATAACATCCACTTCCAGATCCTTTAAGACATTTAAAGATGAATATCCGCTGCCGAAGTCATCCATCTCCACCACATAGCCGCAGGTATGGAGTTTTTTCAGGACTTCACTGACTGTCTCCATGCCTCCTACAGCAGAGCTTTCGGTGATCTCCGCGCGCAAAAGCCTGACGGGGACATCATACTTTTTCCGGATAGCTTCTATAGCTTCCACATAATCTTTTTCGAAAATGTCATAACGGGAAATATTAAAGGAAACAGGTACCGGCGTAAGTCCCGATGAGATGCATTTTTTCTGGAATATGCATATCTGTTCGAACAGATAAACATCCGCCCGATAGATCAGATCATTCTGCTCAAATACCGGTATAAAATCGGAAGGATACTGCATCCCGTATTCCGGATGTTTAAAACGCATCAGAGCTTCCGCTCCTATCATGCGGCCTGTGGTATGGTTCATCTGCGGCTGGTAGAGCGCGAAGATATAGCCCTTATCCAGCGCCTCATCAAAGGAAGCGACAAATTCTTCTTCAGTCATGCGTTTATCCATAAGCACCTCCTAACCATGTCATCCTGAGCGTAGCGAAGGATCTTTTCAGTTCCTCTTCATCAGTATATCCATCCCTTTATCAAGCCCGTCTACCGTAAGGGGCAGCATGGGGAATATCTCCTTGATGGCCGTCTCCGCCTCTCTCCAGGGAGCGGGAACAGGGCTCATCTTAGGATTCATCCAGATGATACGTTTATATTTCCTCCGAAGCCGCAGCAGCCATTCCTGCCCGGAATATCCGCCGTTGGGTCCGCGGTAATTACCGTCTTTTGCATAAAGCTCTTCAGGCGCCATAGCAGCATCGCCCACGATTATCACCTTAAAATCCTTATCCAGATTACGGAACATCCATTCCGTCTCTATCCAGTCACCGTTCTCGCATCCCGGCGTATTATACACATGGGAATAAATGCAGTTATGGAAGTAATAAGTCTTCACTTCCTTGTAATGATTGGATTTATGCACCGACTGGAACAGCTCGTTGAGCAGATCGCAATACGGTATCATGGTGCCGCCGGAATCCATCAGCAGCAAAAGCTTAACGGAATTCTTTCGGGGCTTATCCATCACTATCTGCAGGCAGCCGCCGTTATTACATGTCTTATCAATAGTCGAATCGATATCCAGCTCGGTCTTGGGTATATCAAGCTTGGTGGAGAACTGGCGGAGCTTCCGGAGGGCCGCCATAAACTGCCTGCCTGTCAGCACCTTGTCATCACGGAAATCCCTGTATTTCCTTGCCCCGATAACCTGAAACGCACTCTGATAGCCCGTACCGCCGCCCACGCGTATACCGCCGATATTCCCGCCGGTATTTCCGAAAGAGGTCTTGCCCATGGTGCCTATCCAATATGCACCGCCGTTATGCTCACTGTCCTGGTCCTTTAAGCGCTGCTTAAATTTCTTCTCCGTATCGTCCTTGTCTATCTCAAAGCTCTCAACGGAATTCAGGTATTCCTTGTCCTTCTCATGGAGCATCTCGTTCATATCCGGCTTATCAAGCCATTTTAACATCCTGTCCGTCACTCCAGGCTCGGACTTAATGGATTTAAAGCATTCCTCAAAGGCCTGGTCGTATTTATCGAAATCGGTTTCCGAATGTACAAGTATGGATCTGGCCACATGATAAAAACGCGTGATGGAGCTTTCGCAGAGTCCTGCATCCAGGGCCTGCTGCAGCGTGAGCCATTCGCTCACCGTCACGTTAAGACCGTATTTCTTTAAGCTGTTGAAGAAATTATTAAACATAATGCTTTACTGTTTCCAGATCTTCATCCTTCTTTACGATAACGCCGATAAACGGAAGCTTTTCCTTAAGGGTATCCGTGGGTATGCCACCCATCTGAAGGGCGTTCACCCAGTCGATAAGCTCTGATGTTGAAGGTTTCTTGCGGACATCCCTTATGCTTCTTATCCAGTAGAACACATCCATGGCGTTCTTTAACAGATTCTCTTCTATATCGGGATAATGCACCTTTACTATCTCTTCCATCAGTGCAGCGTCCGGGAACTCTATGTAATGGAATATGCAGCGGCGCAGGAACGCATCCGGCAGTTCCTTTTCGGCATTTGATGTGATTATCACTATAGGGCGCTGCTTAGCCTTTACGGTGCGCTTGGTCTCGTGGATATAGAACTCCATCTGATCCAGCTCCCAGAGAAGATCGTTAGGGAATTCCAGGTCTGCTTTATCTATCTCATCTATCAGGAGGACCACCTGTTCGTCGCTCTCAAAAGCCTCTCCAAGCTTTCCAAGCTTTATGTATCTGGCAATATCATCCACGCCTTCTTCGCCAAACTGGCCGTCATAGAGACGCTGTATGGTATCATACATGTAAAGGCCGTCCTGGGCCTTTGTTGTGGATTTGATGTTCCAGATTATCAGTTTCTTTCCCAGTGACTTGGCTACGGCCTCAGCCAGCATGGTCTTGCCTGTACCGGGCTCACCCTTTATGAGCAGCGGTTTCTTTAAGGCGATCGCCACATTCACACTGTCCATCAGTGCCTGTGACGCAACATATTCTCCTGTAGAACTGAAATTTGCCGACATTGAAAATTCCTCCGATCATTATCATTTCACCGCCTGCTATTATAGCACAAAATCATATATCTCTCAACCGCAAAAAGAGACCGCGGTCCGTCATTTACGACTTTCCGCGGCCCCCTGATACTCAGAACAAGTATCTTAAACTTTTATTCCGCTGTGGTTTCAGCAGTCTGCTTTACATACTTGAATTTAACGGTCTTGGCTCCGGTGTATGCAGCAGAACCCTTTACGGGCTTGATGGTGATCTTTCCGATCTTTCCGTCCTTTGCTCCGCTTACGACAATCGTATATTCCTTAGGATCGATATTCTTGCCGAATGCCTTTACAACTACGGCTGAAGAAAGATCTGCGCCCTTTGCCAGAGCGTCTGCGCTGCCTTCGATAACAAAGGTGTACTTGTTCCTGCCTTCAGCAAGCTCGGTATGGCTTGCGCTTCTGATGAAAGCAACCTCTGTTCCGTCCTTAGCCTTAACAACGTTCTGTGAAACGTTATTGCTGCTTACCTGCATAGCTACTGCAGCAGACTTGAAGTTTGTCTTTACGATGGCAAATTTCTTAACTACCTCTGTCTTCTTTGCCTTTGCACTCCAGGTAACCTTCGGAGTGTTCTTCTGGCCCTTATCCTCGATCAGACGTATAGCTACAGATACCTTGCCAGCCTTGGTGTAGTCGGTGCCGTCAACCTTCTCTACGGTATAATCAACGCCCTTGGTGAGCACGATCTTGCCGGCCTTGACTACTATGGGCAGTGTATCGATATCCAGCTCTTCGCCTGTGTAAGGCTGGTTCTTGATACCGCTTACGCTTAAGGTCTTAACTTCCTTGGGAGTTACTGTAAAGGTCTTTGAAGCAGAACCGGTATAACCATTCTTTCCTGTTACGGTAACTCTTGCAGTACCAACCTCAACATTGTTGGTATAGACCACGCTGTAATCCTTCTTACCAAGAGTGATCTCCTCACCCTTCTCATTCTTGTATACTACAGACTTGATCTTAGGCTGTACTGCCTTGCCGCTGTACTGTACGGTATCTTCTTTCAGAGTGATGGTTATGCTGTCGGAACTGATGGATGCTGCCTCAGACTTTGAAGAAAGTACACAGAAGCTTACACCCTTCTTTAATGCCTCTTTGTAATTGTTAAGTCCGATAAATGCAACTTCAACCAGAACATCTTCCTCGGGATCTGCAGTGATAACCTTATTCAGTGACTGCTTTGTCTTGCCGTTTGCAGTGAAGGTTACATAGAAGTCCTTAAGATAGGTAAGCTGGTTGCCGTTCTTATCCTTCATCTGAAGGTAAGGCAGAACAGCCTTATCAAGATCTGCAACATACTTGATATCGGGTATGCTCTCTGCTGCGCCGTCGAGCTTCTTTGCAACGATCTCAAATTCCTGGCTGTTCTTGCCGGCATAGTTGCCTATACCCTGAACTATAACGCTTGCATAACCTACATTGGTGTTATCCTCATAGCTTACGGTGTAATCCACATCCTTCTTCAGCTTGATATACTTGCCGGTGAAGGGATTGTAAGCTTCAACATTTGTACCGGGAGTAATTGCGGAACCGGTGCATTCTGCGGTGTAGTAAACATCATTTCCGGAGCCGTTCTTGGTGATGCCCTTGCCTGTAAGCTCTATCTTGGAATTGCAAAGGGTCACTTCAAGTGCATCTGAATAGATATCAAGAGCATTAACGCCGTTGGTAACCTTGATCCATACATATGCGTTTCTGGTCCACTTGGTTGCAAACTGGCTGTCGGTCTCGAAATTGATGTAGCCTTCTTTCCAGTCATCATCCAGGCTGCAGCCTACATAATAAGATTCGCCGCCATCACCTTCGGGGCAGTAATAAACCTCGGTATAGAGAACGCCGTCCTCATTTGCATAAGGCTCTTCTGCACCTTCGGGATAATAAACTTCCCACTCAACTTCTGCATATTCAGCGTTAACATCAGCATAGGTCAGATAGCCTTCGGGCTGATATTCAAACTCTGCATAGAAGTTATCATCATTGGATGCCTGCCATACTACGTTCGAATACTTGCCGTCATCGGTAACCTTACCCTTGAAGATGATGAAATCAACGGTTCCTTCGGGATATTCCGCATCGAAGTTGAAGTTAACCTCATCCATCATCTTATTGTTGCTTGCATTGTAGAAGCCGCCGTAGAACTCTGCAACAGCCCACTTGCCGTCAACAGGGGATTTGATGATATTGCCATCCTTATCAAGAGCTGCAAAGGTATAGTTCTCGGGGTTGTCCTTGTATACGCCCTCAAGAACATCCATGTACTCCAGATCTCCGTCATAGGAGAACAGAGGATTTACGGAGAATACGGTGTTGCCGGAAACGGTCTCGATCCAGCCGTATACTTCTACCATTCTGGAATCACCAAAACGGTAATCATCACTGTAATAGAAATCATCTTCATCGGTAAAGATGGAATTCTCATCGATCTTTACTCCGGAATTAAGCGCATTAAGGAATACCTGTGCATTGGTCTGTTCTTCCTGCTGCTGCTCTTCGGTCTCTGCGGGAGGCTGGCTGTTTGCAGTCTGCTTCTCCTTAACAGTGAACTCTTTGAGCAGATGATCCCAGATAACGGAAGATGTCCAGTAGTATCCGTCACAGCCTGAATAACCGGAGCCCATATATGTGATGGTAGGTCCTACGGAATCGCCGGTAGCCTTGCCTTCTGCATCCACGCCGCCCCAGGTGATGAACTTATCCTGTGAGAGGCTGTAAGGATGAAGTGACAGCTTGACCATCGTTGCTGCGCCGTTCTCATCGATCTTGTCCTTCTTGTCGCTGTTGGTGATCGCCTTATACTCCTTGGGAGCTTTCCAGTAATCATTTGCGCCGCTGGTCGCAGTGATTGCGTTACCATTGGAGAAATCCCTGCCACCATAATTGTTGGGAGGATAGTTTACGGCATTGTTAAAGCTTCCGCCGTCATACTCATCACCAACCTGGTAGCAGTGGGCTATCTCATGTACCACGGTAGGAAGCATATCAACATCGGAATAGGTGATGATGTTGGTAGGACGTCCGAAGGTATAGCCCTGTCCGCCGCCCTGATCCTGTCTGTACTGAACAAATGCAAGGATCAGATCATAACGGTCCTTACCGTCCTTATCCTTGGTCTGCAGCTTGCATGCGTCTTCCCAGAGCTTCTTCTGGCCGTCACCGTTACACATATCATAAGCAGCGGTGCTTGCATCAAGCTCATTAGCCTCTGTGATATTAACATCGGCGATGGGATATACATCCAGCATATAGGACTTAAGTTCTGAGATAAGGCTGCTCCATTCCTTTTCGTTGCCGAAGGGATCCTTGAACTTGCCGTCCTTACAGCTGTATGCACCTGCTGCAGGAGCGCCGTTCTCATAATGCGCACCCCAGTAACCCTTTACGGGAACTACCAGGATATTGAGAACCTTGGTCTCGTAGAAGGTTACGCCTTCATACTTGGCTATCTCTTCGCTGCCGTTATACCAGTGGAAATTGTAGGTACCCTTGTCAGGACCTGTAGGGAACTTGACCGAAGCATACCATCCGGCAGCCACATCACAGTCTACGGTGTAAGTACGCTTTAAGCTGAACTGGTCTGCACCGGATGCGGTAAGCTCACAGGTGTCAGCTTCCTGTCCGTTGGTCACAGCCTTGGCTTCAACCTTGTAATTAGCCATAGCTGCCTTAGCCTGCTCCTCTGTCATGGAATCGGATCCGGGGATCTTCATCATAACAGCGGTTGTCTTCTTTGCAACGAAGGTGTTCATATAAGTCTCGTTGCCGTCATTGAGACCGGTATGGATAGACATACCCTGGTTGATCTCAATATTGTTTGCCTCACCGTCACCTACGATGGGAGCTTCTTCTGCTGATACCTCAGCAGCGGTTTCTTTTGCTGATGTTTCTTCATCAGCTGCGGTCTCTGCCTTGTCAGCAGAAACAACAGGTTCTTCATCTTCAGATACAAGGTAATCTGCTTCGATGACCGCTTCTGTCTTTTCCTCATCATCAGCGGGTGCTTTGTCTGCTGCAAAAGCGCCGATAGGCGTCTGAGCAAGGAGCATCATCACTGTGAGGGGAACACACAGGAACCTTCTGAAAGCGGTGTTTCCATTGATGTGTTTCTTCATGTCCGTTTACACTTCCTTTCTTTAGTAATATAGTTTAGGACAATTTAACATATTAACATCTATAACAGTTTATATAATAAAATCCCCATAAGTCAGCAACTTTTGGGGATTTTTCAGCATATTAAAGGTTTACGGTAATATATTTACGTCAGCCTGTCAGAAGTTCATCAGGCTCTCGTACACCCTTCCGTCTTTATCGAGCTGCTTTAAAAATCTGTCGGATTCGCCTGCCAGCTCCTCGATAAGATCGGTATCGATATTATGCCCTGTATTTGAATACATTACCATCTTGCAATGAGGCAGCTGCTTTGCGGTCCTTACCATCAGCTCCGGAGGACTGATGGGATCGTCGATACCTCCCAGTATCAGCGTAGGAGTCTGTATTGCATGGAGCATCTCGCAGAGTTTTTCCTCTGTCTTGTACTTAAGCAGAGGTCTGCCGTAATCAACAGCCTTCTCTCTAGGATCCGGCTCGGGATTATGGGAAATATGCTCTTCACGGATACTGCGGCGTTTTGAACGTGCCTCATCATTATCAATGGGCGGATCCATGGGGGGCACTTCCTTTATTATACCCGAAAGTACCATCTGTCTCATGGACATACTGCCTTCTGCCAGGCTGTGGGGGCCGGGAACACAGGCTATAAAGCCTTTAACACGGTCAGGTGCATTCAGGCACAGATGCCAGCCCACACCGGCTCCGTGGGAGGCACCCATATAATAGAATTTATCGATCTTCATCTTATCGGCCACTCTCACCACATCCTGTGCAAATACGTCATACCACCTGTCACCGTAATCCTCAGTCACATAAGATGAGGGGTAGAAGCCGCGGAGTGTGATGCAGATAACATGATACCCCATAAAGCCCAGCGCCTGCTGTAACCCGCGGGGATAAAAGCCCATCTGTGCAGAGAAGATATACTTATCTCCCCAGCCAAATTCCTCATAGGAAAGCTTCACACCCGGTTCCACTTCCACTATGTGTGTCCACAGCCTTTTGGATGAAGGCTTGCGGTTCGGATCTTTTATGCGCTCAAAATCCTTTTCCGGATATCCGCCTTCCCATTTATCAACCTTATCCTCAGGAACTACGGTCTTTAATACACTGTAATAAGCCTCCTTGGCTTCACACTTTCCTTTAAAAAGAAGGGGATAGCTTTTCTCTCTTCTGAAGCCCGTAAGCCAGCTTTCCTCATCCAGGAGGTTCCAGAGCGTCACAGCGGTAACATTGGCTTTCCCGCTCTTTTTAGCTTCTGCCAGTGCACCGAATACCATGGCATATTTATCAGCCAGAGCCTTCATGGACTCTTCGGAAGGATCGGCATTATGGATATCCAGCTCAGTTACATGTACCTGAAGCCCCAGCTCTCCGTATTTATAAATAGCTGCTTTATAAAGCTCCTCATCAGGGAAATCCATCGTTAGGTGCGACTGCATTCCCATACCGTCGATCAGCCCCTTTTCCTTTAAAGGCTTAAGGATCCTGTCGATTATCATGTCCCTCTTCCATTCCTCATAGCAGTTATAATCATTATAGAAGAGAGCCACATCTTTATCTGCATATTTTCTTGCAGCCTCAAAAGCTTTCTCGATAAAATCCGTCCCTATAGTCTCTGTCCAGAGTGATTGTCTGTAATCATTCTTGTCGATAGCTTCATTTACCACATCCCAGGCATAGACCACGCCGGGATAATTCTCCTGGACAAAGCCAAGCACGCCTTTGATATAATTCTCCTGGCGCCTTATCATAGTTTCACGGTCTGCCAGAGGTGCAAACTCATCATATTTCTCATGGAAGAACCACTTGGGAGTCTGGCCGTGCCAGCAGAGGGTGTGGCCTCTCATGGGTATGCCCGCCTTCTTTGCCGCCTCAAGATAAGGTATGGCACGATCAAAATTAAGCTTCGGCTCAAGATCGTATTTTTCAGGTTCATCCCTGTTAGCCTCAGGATCCAGGAAATAGCAGGGTTTCATGTCATTCTCGACTGTAAAACTGCTGAACTGGTCCTTCAACAGCTGAAAATGCGCCGGGGTCTCGATATCGCCCATGGCGACAGCTGCCCCTACTTTAAAGTAATCTTTAAAAGCGGTTTTAAGATCCATTATAAGACCTCCTCGTTTTTATCTGCATCGGCATCTCCCGTAAAAATATGTTCCGTCTCCCGAAGCATGTTTAACTGATATCTTAACACAAAAGACGCCTTATGAAAAGAGCATTTGCAAGCGATAAAGCTCTGTACAAAACTCCTATCTTGCTGTATAATACCAGCTCAGAGTGTAATTTTTCTTAAAACCGTTTTATCGGATTTAAGGTAAAACATTTAAATCTTCATAAGGAGGTCTTTTACATGATCTATTCAACAGAAGTAAAGGCAATGTGTCCGGTTCATCAGGGCGTTCATCATGGCGCTGCTCCTATACCGGAAGAAGCAAAATGGGTTAAGTCCAAAGAAGTCAAGGACATCTCCGGCTACACCCATGGTATTGGCTGGTGTGCTCCCCAGCAGGGTGCCTGCAAGCTGTCCCTTAACGTTAAGGACGGTATCATCCAGGAAGCTCTGGTAGAGACTATCGGCTGCTCCGGTATGACACATTCCGCTGCTATGGCAAGTGAGATCCTTCCCGGTCTTACCGTATTAGAGGCTCTTAACACAGACCTTGTATGCGATGCCATCAATACTGCTATGAGAGAGCTTTTCCTTCAGATCGTTTACGGACGTACACAGAGTG
>JAEEGL017131758.1_pt1 | contig 49672 bp, 41 predicted proteins | sample 9134231 | NCBI WGS metagenome assembly JAEEGL01 (sample SAMN16246548, study PRJNA631951) | gut metagenome | biome: gut microbiome; feature: rumen; material: fiber-attached | host: Bos | place: Iran: Karaj | collected 2018-10 | reverse complement strand
TTGACGAACGTTATCGCCCGCTTATCGAAGCGAGTAAAACGCGGCGATTCACCGATCAAGAATGGAAAGAATACATCAAAGCCATGTATACGGAAAAAGAACTCGAGAACATCACGAAACCCTACTTTGAGGACGGACTCCACAAAGGCATCGAACAGGGTATCGCGCAAGGAGTAGCGCAGGGAGTTGCCCAAAGCAAGGCTGAGATCGCCAAGACGATGCTCGCTAAGGGCTACGACCCAGCCACGGTCCAAGAACTCACCGGCCTCTCAGCCGAGGAAATCGCGGCGCTGGGGGTATAAGTCCAGTATAATTACATACAAATAGCAGCAACTTTGCCATGACGGTAAGTTGCTGCTACTTGTGTTAATCGCGACCGCGCTCTGGCTTAGTTGGCGGTAAGGATCAATTCAAGGATCTTGGTACTGCCGTCCGTGAGGTTCAGGTGCGCTTCCACAAGGTGCTTCCCGGCGCTGAGCTGGACCGACGGTCCCTGGAAGGGCGAAACCGTAATGATTCCACCGAGCGGTTCATCATCAAAGTACCATTGCACGGAACTTACCGGCTGCGCTTCGCTCACTTCAAGTTCCGGCGTGAAACTGCTTCCAGCAACATAGACTCCGCAGCTCGGATTGGCAATAACGTTGTAGTTCAGCGAAGTGGATGGCATAGAAACAGTAAGAGTAACCTTGCCGGTAGAAGAACTATACGATATACTTGGGAAGGTAACGACCGACTCGACTCCGTTCCAACTGACAGGCGTGTATGAATTCCGCCCATTAGCTCCCGTAAAGGTATAGCCAGTAGTTTTTGCATATCCATCCGAATCAAGTAAGTTCAAACTGGTTCGGTCTGTCGCAGGAATCACATAGAAACATGGGTGAGAACCATTCTCATTGATGGAGTTGTAGGTTTGCCAGTTACTCCAAAGCATGGCCGCCGTCTGGTCTGTGACTTTTTTTCCATTATTGTAAATCGTCACTTTGCGGTTGGATTTGTCAACATGATAGACCAGAAGGCCGGCCTCGGGAAGACCATAGTCCCATCCAGTCTTGCTCCTGCATTCATAGGCAAAATACTCTCCGTCCTTATCCGTGAACGTCCTGTAAGCTACATTTCCGCTCACACTTCCGAAGGAATAGCTGCCGGAAGCATTGAACGTACTATAATCGGATTCTGTCTTCCATCCTAGCAGGATTCTCTCTTCCATATTGAAGTACGGAGGAGTTCGGCCATTGTCGTTGTATGAGCCGCTGCACATTGTGGAGAAATCATACAGCCCGCCGGCCTCGCCGTTGTAATCATCGTAGTCAACATCATAGAAATCCGGAAGGCCCATGGCGTGACCGAACTCGTGGCAGGCCGTGCCGATACCGCACATCTTGCCGTTAAGTGCGCCATAACTCACAATTTCATTCGTGCAGGCGTACTTGTTAAGTCGTTTCCCGTCCAGACGGACATTGATTTCATATTCCGTTCCCTTCGTTCCGTCGTAAAGGTCCCACTGATGGGGCCATATACTGTCCGTAGGCCCGCCGTCGGCCTCGCCCTGACCCGCATAATACATAAAGATCATGTCAACTTCGCCGTCGTTGTCATTATCATACTGGGCAAAGTTAATGGACGAATCCAAGGCCTGGCAACCTTCTACGACGGCATCCTCGGGACACATGTCGTTGCCGCGGACACCCTGGTAGTTCTCACCATAATGGGCACGGTTGTTAGACAGACGGACAGGACCGTAAACATCAAATATAGGCTCGAAAACCCCGCCGGAATTATCGTAATAGAAGTCCCGTGCGCTACCTCTTGCCCCGTTCACATTGTAGCCCTGCTGATTCATCAGATTGCTGAAGTCGCTGTTCGCCGTACTGCTTTGGAAGTGTATATCACTGAACTCCACCAGAATCACCAGGAAATGCTTCTGACCGCTGGCGATGCCTTTGTTAACCGAGGCCCTGCGGCGCATGTTGACCTCAGCACGGCGGATTTTTGCAGCTGCCTTGCGAGCCTCGAAACGGGTGGAAGAAGACCTGCGATAGAAACCATCTTCACCCATTTCAAGATAATTCCCCGACGCATCAGTTGTCCAGTGGCAGAATTCGTCGCCATGGAGACGGATTTGAATCACGCTTCCATCGGGTTGGGTATAGGGAATGAGGCCGCGATAAGCCGGAACGGCTTGGGCGAGGGTAAAGCAGCAAAGGGCTGCGAGAATCACTGTGAAAATCTTTTTCATAGCCCTTTACTTTTTGATGATGACACCTTTACCATTCCCGGCGCTGAGCCATACCTTCGGGCCGTCCTCCTTGATGACAGTCATATTGTATGAACTGTTATGGACAGAGCTCGTGCCGCGGCGCCAGTTGACGGAAACGCTGAAGCTGTCACCTTTCAACTTGTCGCGCTGATAACCGATCATCTCCAGCTCTTCAACATTCTCGGCGTTAATCAATGTGTAAGTCTGGACACTTTCACCATTGTAGCTCCGCGTCACCTGGTCCGTCCCGGGATTATATTCCCATTCGAGACCGCTCCCAAGATAGCAGCCGTAGTTCGTCTTTTCCAGAAGAGGATCATGGGCGGAAACTCCGCCGGCGCTGCGCCGATAGATGGAAACGAGTGGCAAACCGGTACTGGAGCCATAGGCACTGAAACGCGGAGCGCCCTGATTATAGTTATACCTAAGCCGGTTATAGGAGCCACTCAATGCGTCGACAGTAGCCTCGCCACTGACAATACTGACAGCCCAGCTACTTGTCTCGGAAATCGCATTGGCAACGCCTAATGAATTCTTGCTGGAAGTCGCATTAAGATAGCCGTCACTTGCGTGAAAGGCCCATGTATCATCCGCACTGCCAGCGGAAAGAGTGAGAATGCAGGCATCCCCGACAGACGAAATCACGTTATTTCCCGTCGTAATGCTGACCGCATTGCGATAATTGCCGGCATTGTCTGCCATTGCGTATGTTCCGTCAATATCAGTAATCAGCACCTCATCCCCGACCGCCAAGGTCGAAGCATCGGCAACAAGTTCAAAATCGCCTGAACCCGATCCGGCCTGAATGAAATCCGTATCCACGGACATATTCACCGATAAGACGGCCACGACGCCCGCTTGCAGTTCATACGAGCCCTCCAGAAGGATTTCCTTTTTATAAGTCCCGGCATCGGTAACGAGCGACACGACCCAAATCTCGTTGGACATATCCACCGGGGCGCAGCCGAACCAGACCTGGTCAGCGTGGTTGGTATTGATGGTCAGCGTGGACGATGCACCATAGTCGATGAGCTCATGGTTCTCGCATTTCCAGTACCAGTCGCCGACGAAAGGCTGTGTGGCCGTTATTTCCACCGCCTGGACAGTCTTCCCGCTAAGGTCGAGTCCGGTAATGGAGATGCAGCCGTATGCCGTCAGGTGATTGAAATAAAGGTTCACGTTGCTGGCAGCATCCTCGTCCGGGTAAGTCTCACTCGTCGAAGCGATGATCAAGGCCCGCTCGTCCGGAGAACCGGCCGAAGGCGTCTGCACCGAAGGGATGCTCACCTTCCACGCCTCGCGGCTCGGGCTGAGCGCCTTCGCCACAGATGAAGGAGACACGGAATAATAAGTATAAGGCGCCGTGAATTCGCTGAAATCAATGGTTGCGCTGAAAGACGCACTGCGGAAATCTTCAGACGGAGTGACCGCCGCCGCTATGGCACCACCGTAATTCAGCGAGAGTTTCACCTCGCTGTCATGGCTGGTCCATAGGGTCGGCCAGGTTTCGCCGTCCTTCTGACCGAACTGCGCCTTGGTCTGGGACCCCATGGCATGGAAAACAACCGTCCGGCTTGTGGTGGAATTCACCTCTTCCGCAGGGTCCATCACCTCACGGGAACACGCAAGGGCGGCAACTCCTGCGAGCGCCGCCCCGGCGAATAATCTGAATATCTTGCTTGTCATTAGAAACTACCCCAATTATTGCCGCCGATCGAACTGATATTGGATCCGGATGTGAACCAACTTGCATCCGTGTTCGCTTCCGCGGAGTCCTGATAAGCAGCGGGAACTGCGGCGAAGAAGTCGAAGCCGGCGCGTGTCTCGATATTGTTGATGCTGGTAACGTAGCTGGCCTTGTAATAGCTGTCGCTGCCGTGGGATTCATTCGTGTAGACGAAGGCTATTCCCTGAGCCCCCGTGACCGTTCCTCCGCTAAAGGTGCATCTCATGATGCACTTGTAGAAGTGGCTGGGGATGGGGACGTTCTTACCATTGCTCGGCAAAGTCGTAGTTGTCCCTTCATACAGCACACCCGTGACGACATACATCATTGTTGTGCCTGACGGTGCCAGGCTTCTCACCCTATTCTCAAGCTTCTGCCAGACGCCTTCACCGATACCGGTTCCACTGCCATTGAATCCATCCTGCCACTGAGGGGCCTGGTTGGAGTAGTAGAAGGTCTGCTTGTTTTGTTTGACGGTGGTCTGCCGGTACTCCGACGCGACCAAGTGGCCTCTGCTGTAACCGACTGCGCTGGCATTATCCAAACCTGTCTGCTGCGTAAGGCTGATGGCAGGGTCACTGCCCCAATCCTCATTGCGGCCGACGGAGTTGTCCGGCCAGTTAGTGGTATTCATCACATGATATGTCCAGACAGGGGCATACTTACTTCCATCGTAGAGCACCACATAGTTCAACGTTTCAGCGTTGCTCGGAGCGCCCTGAGAATAAGTATGGATAGCAATCTGACGGTTGCTGTTGGACGTATCGACGCTGTACCACTTGTCGTCGCGGTCGGAATAAGTTCCGCTCTGTCGCAGCGACAGACCCAGCCCCGACACATTCGGCATGCCGTAATCGCTCAGATACGCCTGCCAGCCCGTCTGGGCAGGTGCAGCGGTCGTAGTGAACGAAACCACATCTCCGGAAATCTCTTGATAAGTACTGCCGTTCCACACGGACATAAATACCTTGAAGTAATATGTCTGGCTGGGATCCAGGTCGCTTACGGAAACGGAGAAGGATCCTGATGCGTTCGTAAGGCCGTTATTGTAGTAGGCGGTCTTGTCCAGATTACCGCTGCTGGTGCCGTACTTAAAGTAGATATCCTGCGGAGCGTGCTGACCTGTCACAACATTTGAGTAGCTTGCAGACAGAGTAGCTGACGAGGATGTGATGTTGCTTGCACTGCCGGTAGTTACCGTGCCAAGGCTGGGTGTGGTAAATGATACCACGCTGCCTGTGCGCTCCTGTCCACCCTCGATCACATAAGCCTTATAATAATAGGTATTGTTCGGGGTAAGACCCGTGAGGGCCTTCGTGAAAGGAGAACTCGTTCCTGAAGCAGTTACCTTCGTTGAAGGATTGCTTGTAGTGCCGTAGTAGAATCCTACTTCGGAAACCGTCATTGTCGCTCCTGTGTAGGAGCCCGACAGGGTTGCCCCTGTCGAGCTCACTCCACTCGGAGTGCTGGCGGTCGTCACTGTTGCTGTGGGCTGTTGCCCCCCGCCGCCCCCGGCGGTTTCGCTTCAATTGTGAGTAATGGCTACACTCTTTACGTAAATACTATTCGTTCCACAGGTGACAGTAATCTGCACAGAACCTGTTTCATTAGGACTAATAGTATACTCTAGAGTTCGGTCGGAAGTGCCTCCTGTCTTTGTTACATTCTGAGAGTGAGCAGAGTTTGAACCGACTTTAACGGCGATTGAGCCTGCACCAGCATTAGCATTAGTTGAATAAGTCACAACTACCTTTGAAACGCTATTAAATGAACTCTTAGATGTAGCATTTGCTCCTGTAGATCCGGTTGTAACTTGGATTCCTCTTCCACTGGAAAATTGATTACCAGCTTTCCCAGATGTCCAGGCAGAATTTGAATCACCCCAGTCTTTGGTAGTAAAGGTATAAGTAGTTGTTGTACTTTCATTAGACTTCTTCTTTTGAGTAACAGTTAGAGTGTAACTCTGGGTTGCTACTCCTGCTGTTGTAGAAACAGTAACAGTGTTATTCTTTGGATTATTAACATCTGTGTTTGCCTCGAACGTCATAGTGAAACTATCGGCACCTGTTCCAGAGTTTTTGCTTAAAGTAACTCCTGTTCCGGGGGTAGCAGTCCATGCAACATTACCAGTAACATAAACAGTTGCTGATGTTTCATTGGCAGCAACTTCAATCGAGGCTGTTGTTGTTCCACTTGCAAGTGATGCCGAGAATGAAGGAGCCACTTTAGTATATGTCGCTGATGCAACACCAGTGCATACTGCTCCATTGATGCCAACGGCCTTTACCGTAGTGGTTGAAGCAAGGTTAAGAGCCGAAGAATACACATTGCCAACTGTTATAGTGGGATTACTCTCATCTGTTGTGTAACGAATGCTTGTGCTACCAGTAGAGGTAATTTCAACACTTTGGCTCTCAACGAATTCGCCTCCTGCAGGGTCGAAAGTGGGTTTTTTAACATGGACATCTACCACGCATCCGTTAAATTCGTACGTGTTATTGTAGAGAGTAATTGTTCCATGAGCAATAACACCATCCCCAAGTTCAAGGTCACTAACGGTTACGCTTCCAGTAATATTGTAGAGCTCAAACTTAGTATCTGTCGTACCGTCATCTGACATAAAGCAATACTTTCCTGTACCTTCCTGACAGATAATGCCCTTAACATACTTGTTGCCAATCGAGCTATTCTCCTGATAAGCGGCAATCGCTTCTGCAACAGTGAAAGGATTCTGCAATGAACCATCACCACCCTCTACAAATGTAGCAGAAACTGTTACATTGTATGCCGGCATGACAAATGAACCATATGTTACTTCTACCTTTGTTGATGCATCACCAGTCTTATAGACATCCCATGCGCTGAGTTTATATCCGCTATCGGGAGTAGCAGAGATGGTTACGGTTTCACCAGCGCCAACAATACTACCTGCCGCGCTTCCGCCAACTGTTGCTTCAATTGAACCATTTGCAGGAGTGTCAATTGTGAGATTGTACGCGGCCCCAAGCTGGTTTACATTAATAGTAACATTGTTGCCACCATCAACTTCAATCTTAACCCAGCCTTGGCGTGCAGCACCAGTATTGGCAGCTACAGAATATGTGACAGTACCGTTAGCGGCGCTTGCAGCAGTCACTATAGTGCCATCGCTCGTTACAGTAAGATTTGCATCTGAGGCGTTGGCAAGAGTATATACGCCTGTTTCGTCTACGCTGGAAGCACCTGCCGCAGCGACATTATTAATCTCTGTCTTAACCAAAGTAACCTTAGGAGATGTTGTGTCTTCAATCCACTTGTAAACCTTTACCGCAGTCTGACCACCTGTATAGCACGAGAAGAGACTTCCATTATTCTTGATGACATTGTGAGTATTGGTCCCTTGAGCGGTTATAGTTGCTTGATAGGAAGCATTAATGGCTATTGTCCATTCCCCATTAGCATTATTTGTTGTCTGAGTCTTTAAGAGATTACTACTACTAGATGCTGCGTAAAGATAACCGGCTCCAGTATATAGAGTCCAATGATTATTGCTCTTACCAAGGGTCAACTGCTGTGTATTATCACTATCATTTAGTACAAGTATACTGTCATCCTCAGAATCTTTATCAACTGAAACCGAACCTCTGTTATTATTATTCTGTGTCGTACTCATTGCAAGAGTCACATCCGTGTTAACGATAACAATCTTATCGCCTTCTGAAAGATCGGATTCACTGGTAACCAGTACCCATTGATTGCTATAATTTACCTGCTTAGGTTGAGTAACAGAGAACACAATATCAGCAGTTTCATCGCCATCATCATTAGCACCCTTTACGCTAACGTACAAAGTACGTTCAGCACCAGTTTCATTTGCAAGAGCAGTATATGAAAGCTGATCATTTGCAGCAGTTACAGTGAGCCAAGGATTATTGACTTCATTGGTGCATTCGGCCTCTGAGTAAATGCCATTAACAGTAATTGTGCTGATATACTTCTTAGTTGAAGGAGTGATTGCTACAGGAGAAGTAATGGCAGCGCCATTAGGAAGAGTAATATCGCTAATGGAAAGAACCGGCGTGGCATTTATCTTAGCGGGAGTAATCGAAACAACACCAGGCTGTTGGGAATCATCTTTATACAGGGCAAATCGACCGGCTCCGTTATTGTGGTTATATCCAATCCATCTAGGCTCACTACCAGATGTTTTAATATGATACCCACCACTCACCTCCTCGATGAAGAACTGAGAGCCATTAGCTGTTAGAGTTAAATTTGTACTCCCGCTAGAACCTGACAATTTTGTCTCAGTATCCGCATTTGCGATATAGTAGCACGCTTCTGACGAGTTATATGTTAAAACCCATGCGGCGTTGGGATCGACAACTATCTTACCATTATCAACTGTTGTTGAGAGCTCTGCATAATTCTGATAATTACCAGATCCGGTATTGGCCACCATCATGAGGTCAGAATCACCATATTTCGTAGAAATAACATACGTACCGTTTTCAATCAGTTGCTCGGCAGGCGCATCTGTCTGAGAACAGTTGGACATGCTGATTCCGAGGATATTGCGGGTATTGACCTTAAACTCCTTGCTTATGCCATCATACTGCTTAGAATAGATATACTTATTAGTCTTGATTTCTGCCTTAAGCGACGTGGCGGTAAAAGGAAGAGAGGCAAACCAAAACTCAATATTGCCGGATGCATTCTTGGCAAGATTCTCACCAGAAGCTTTGATTGTTACCGAATTAACGGCTGATGCGTTATTTTGAAGCGAGAAAGCACCTGTCGTAAGATCCATGAAATGAGGGCCAGTTAAATCTGCTCCATCCTGCGCAGTGAGAGTGATGGAACGAATAACTTCACCATCTTCAAAGGTAGGGAGTTTCTTAAGGGTGATATCACCATGTGCTACAAGCCTTGTCCAATTGAGAGATACAGTCTTGTCTGAAGGGATAGCAGTATATGTCTCAGCGGATTCTGCAATCATGATATCTGCCGAAGGATCGAAAGTACCTGCCAGCGGAGTCTGTTCAGAAGGAATTGTAACGTTTATTGACGGCATGTGCTCATAGTTGGCATCTGTGGATGTACAGGAATCAGGATAGATACCATAGAAAGCATAGTTGCCTGTGGCTTCCGTGACGAATGATGTGGATACTTTGAAATTGACTATCTCAGCATCACTACCGGCCTGGTTGGAGACATAGAGCTTCGGTCCCTTGTCAGATGTAGCATTGCCGCTGGCATTTTGCCAATTGTCACCGACTTTGATCGCGATTCGAATTTTATCCGAAGAACTCCAGTAAATAGTCTGTGCTCCAGAATTCCAAGCAGTTTTTGTGCCCTCCTCGCTCATCAGATCGGGTTTCTGAGAGGTAAAAGAAAGGACTACTTCTTTAACTTCATTGTCGTTTAAAGCAACATCAGTCTCGTTCTTGTTACAAGAAACGCTCGTTGCAATAGCAACTGCTATGACAGCAATAGAATAGAATAACTTTTTCATAACCGCAGAAACATATTAGTCATCCAAATCTCCGAGGTCATTCCCACTCCCATTGTAGCCGTTGTTTGCGCTATCGGGGCCGCTCAAAATGTTCTCCTCGAATCGTACCACGAGGATTTCGGCCTCAGGGGCCTCATAAATCAGTTTCTTTTTGTTCATAAGTAGATATAATTTAATTAGTTAAACATCAACCACAACATCGCTCCAAGTGGTCTTAGCCGGACCATAAGGGAGCGAAAACGTACTTATGTTTTCAATAAATAACAACTAACCCGAGTTTTCAAGCCACAAAATTAGCAAAAACTCCCATCATAAGCAAGGAAAAACCGGAAAGTTTTCCAGTATTTTATTAACTTTTGGTTGTTATGTTTTTATTTCATATATTTGTACATTATAATGTACTTATCGTTATGGTCGTTATCAGTTCAGCGGAACTCCGCAACAATCTAAAAAAGTATCTGGATCTAGCACGAACAGAACGGGTAGTTATCCAGCGTGGTCGAAATGAATCGTTCGTACTCATAGGGCAAAACAATGCACCTAAGGATGATCTCTCCCGCGCAATTACAGTGGATGACGTCATTGAACGGGTCCGAGTTGGACTTACTGAAATGTTTGAGAGAAAAGAGGCTGAGAGAATCGCATAGAATAGCCTTTTGGTATCAAAAGAAATCGTTAACTTTGTCATTTGAAAGCAACAGCCATGGCGGAAAGTAACTTCATCGATCACGTACGGATCTTCTGCGCGAGCGGGCACGGAGGGGCCGGCTCGGCCCATCTGCACCGGGCGAAATATGTCCCCAAAGGGGGGCCTGACGGAGGTGACGGGGGCCGGGGCGGCCACGTGATCCTGCGGGTCAATCCGCAGCTGTGGACGCTGATCCACCTGCGCTACCGGAAGGTGGTGCGGGCGGAAGCGGGTTCGCCGGGGGGTGAGGCGCTGAAACGGGGCAAGAACGGGGCGGACATCGTCCTGGAGGTGCCCCAGGGGGTGACGGTGAAGGATGCGGAGACCGAAGAGGTCATCACCGAGATGCTCGAGCCGGGCCAGGAGTACATTCTCTGCCAGGGAGGACGCGGGGGCTGGGGCAACGACCATTTCAAGTCGGCCACGAACCAGACGCCGCGCTATGCCCAGCCGGGGGAAGAAGGGATCGAAGGCTGGTTCATCCTGGAATTGAAGGTCCTTGCGGACGTCGGACTCGTGGGCTTCCCGAACGCGGGGAAATCGACGCTGCTCGCCGCCATCACCTCCGCCAAGCCGAAAATCGCCAACTACGCCTTCACCACGCTGGAGCCGAATCTCGGCATCGTGCGGTACTACGACGACCGCTCCTTCGTGATGGCCGACATCCCGGGCATCATCGAGGGCGCCCATGACGGAAAAGGCATCGGCATCCGTTTCCTCCGGCACATCGAGCGGAACAGCGTCCTGCTTTTCATGGTCTCGGCTGAGGAGAAAGATGTCCGGAAGGCCTACGAAATCCTGCTGAAAGAGCTCCAGGAGTACAATCCGGAGCTGCTGGTCAAGGACCGCGTCCTCGCCGTGACGAAAACCGACCTCATCGACAGCAAGCAGCAGGCGAAAATCGAGAAGAAACTTCCGCCGGATATCCCCTGCGTCTTCATTTCGTCCGTGGCCCAGACCGGCCTGAATGAACTGAAGGAAGAACTCTGGAAAGCCCTGAACCGATGAACCTCGGAGACCTCATTCAGCTGGACCAGCAGATTACCCTCTGGATCAACAGTTTCCACACTCCCGCGACGGACAATCTGTGGTTTTTCCTGTCAGACACCAAGATCTGGTTCCCGGCCTACGGGGCCGTGATGGGCGTGCTGATCTGGCGGCTCGGATGGAAACGGGGTCTGGTCATGATCCTGGCCATGATTCTGACGGTCGTCGTGGCGGACCAGGTCTCCCACGCCGTCCGGGACAGCGTAGTCCGGCGCCTGCGTCCCTGCTATACGACATGGATGCTGGAAAACGGTCTTCACTGGCCGCTCCCCCGCTATTCTTTCTATGGATTCTTCTCCAGCCACGCGAGCAATGTCTTCTCCTTCGCCGTCGTGTCCACGATGGCCCTGAATCTTGACAAAAGCCGCTCTCACGGCCTCTACGCAGGGCTTGTTTTCACTTGGGCGACACTCGTCGCCGTGAGCCGGATGATGGTCGCGGCCCATTTCTTCGGAGATGTACTGGCGGGATCGCTCTTCGGACTGGCGGTCGGTGCGCTCATCGGCGCCACGGCCCGCTGGATCGTCGTCAAAGCGAAGCTATAGTCTTTTCCATCCGCGTGCCGCGGGACCCTTTGACAAGGACCATGCAGCCCGTGATGGGATGGTCCTGCAGCCAGGCGGCCAAGGCGTCGGAATCGGCAAAACACTCTGCCTTTATCGAGCTCTGTTCCAATGCTTTTCGGAATTCGTCCCCGACAAGGCAGACCTTTTCCAGGTCCATGGATTTGAGCGTTTCCACCACGCGGACATGTTCGGCAAGGGATTCGGTGCCGAGCTCACGCATCTCGCCGAGGAGGGCGGCCTTTTTCCCTTCCATCCGCCGGAGATTCTCCAGCGCCACCGCCATGGACGACGGATTGGCATTGTAGGCATCCTCAATGAGGGTATTGCGCCCGGTCCGGCGCATCTGGGAACGGTTCATCGAGGGAGTGTAGGCGGCTATGGCGGCGAGAGCGTCCCGGAGCGGAACGCCGAACTGCCGGCCCACGGTGACGGCCGCCATGACGTTGGCCGCGTTGTAGGCGCCGACAAGCTGGGTCTCCAGCACTTCCCCGCCGATTTCCATCCGGAGGAAGGGCTTTTCGGCCGAAGCCGGCAGAATCACGGCACCCTCCCCTTCTACACCGTAAGGAATGATGGACAGCGGGCGGGCGGACGCCATCTCGAAAAGATCGGCGTCGTCAACGTTCAAGAAGGCCTGCCCGTCATGGGCCGAAAGCCAGTCGTAGAGCTGTCCTTTGGCCTTTTTGACACCCTCGAAACTGCCGAAGCCCAGCAGATGGGCCTTGCCGACGTTGGTAATCAGGCCATAGTCCGGCTGCGAAACCCAGGTCAGGGCGGAGATGTCATCCGGATGGTTCGCGCCCATCTCCACCACCGCAATTTCATCTTCCGGCGTGATGGAAAGGACCGTCAGCGGCACACCGATGTCGTTGTTCAGGTTCCCGCGCGTCGCGCTGACGCGGAAATGGGTCGAAAGAACCTCCCGGATGAGTTCCTTGGTCGTGGTCTTGCCGTTCGTGCCGGTCAGGCCGATGACAGGGATGTGCAGCTCGCTGCGGTGGCAGGCGGCGAGTTCCTTCAGACAGCGCAGGGTGTCCGGAACCCGGATGAAGCGGGGCTCGTCCCCGGGGCAGTCTTCGCTGACGACAGCATAAGACGCACCGGCCTCCAGCGCCTTCGCGGCGTATGCGTTTCCGTCGAAATTCTCCCCTTTCAGAGCAAAGAACAACTGTCCCGCCTGAATCGTCCGGCTGTCGGTATTCACGCCGGTACTCGCGCGGAAAATCTCGTATAACTGACTGATTTCCATAATCTTTATTTACCTGTAGAACCAAATCCTCCCTCGCCCCGCCGGGTTTCATCCAGCTCGGGGACTTCCTCCCAGGCGACCTGCTCGCAGCGGGCGACGACCAGCTGGGCAATCCGCTCACCGGGCTTGATTTCGAAGGATTCCGACGAAAGGTTGACCAGAATCACTTTCACCTCGCCCCGGTAGTCCGCATCGATGGTTCCGGGGCTGTTCAGCACCGTGATGCCGTGCTTGGCCGCCAGGCCGCTGCGGGGACGAACCTGGGCCTCGTAGCCCTCGGGAATACCGAGAAACAAGCCCGTCGGCACCAGCGCCCGCTGAAGCGGTTCCAGTACGATGGGCTCCGTAAGGTTCGCTTTCAGGTCCATTCCCGCCGAGAGGGGCGTCGCGTAGGAAGGCAGCGCAAAGGCGCTGCGGTTGATGACTTTGACTTTCATTATTTCGGTGCAAGGATATACAGGATGCCGGCAATCACGATATACAGCATGTTCGGCAGCCAGATGGCGATGGACGGCGGCAGGGTGTCGGTCATCACGAACATGTCGCTGAACTGCATGAAGAGGATGTACGAGAAGCCGAGGGCGATGCCGGCCGCCACATTGACGCCGATGCCTCCCCGGCGTTTCTTCGTGGACAGGGCGACGCCGATGATCGTCAGGATAAAGGCCGAGAAGGGCATCGAGAAGCGGCGGTGCTTTTCCGACTGGGCGTCTTTGACATTCGCGTCACCCCGCATGAGCTGCGTGTCGATCAGCGCATTCAGGTCGTCCAGGTCCAGCCGCTCGATCGTATACTTGTTGCGGTAGAAATCGTCCACCGTCAGCGACAGGGTCGTATCCAGCTGGCGGCCGCTGCGGATATGGTCCTGCAGGCCTTCCCCATAGTCCCGGATGATATAGTTCTTCAGTTTCCAGCAGCCCCGGGTGCTGTCCCACTGGGCCGATTCCGCCGAGAGTTTCGAGACCATGTGGTCGTCCGTGATCTGTTCCAGGGTGAAATTGTAGGCCGTATTGTTCCAGGTGCTGAACGACTCCATGTAGACGAACTTGTTGTTCTCCAATTTATAATGGATATCGCGGCCGTTCTTGACCTTCGTGCGCGGGATGTACTTCTGCTCGAAGGCCACCCGCGTGTCATTGGCTTTCGGAATGACCCAGAGGCTGAGTCCCAGCGACAGGAGGGCGATGATCCCGGCCGTCAGGATGTACGGGACCATCATCCGGTGGTAACTGATGCCGTTGGACAGGATGGCGATGATCTCCGAGTCGGACGTCATCTTCGAGGTAAAGAAAATCACCGTCAGGAACACGAATATGGGCGAATACATATTCATGAAATACGGCACGAAGTTGACGTAGTAGTCGAAGATGATCTCGTTCAGGGGCGCTTCCTTCTGGACAAAGTCATCGATCTTCTCGCTGATGTCGAAGATGATGACAATGCCGATAATCAGCAGCAGCGACAGAAAGAAGGTCGAGAGGAACTTCTTCATGATGTACCAGTCCATGCGTTTGAGTCCCATCATAGCCGCTGCATCAGTTTGGGGACCGTCCGGTCCTTCCAGGAGAGGAAATCCCCTGCGAGGATGTGCTCCCGCGCCGTCCGGACCAGGTCCAGGTAAAAGGCCAGGTTGTGCTCCGAGGCAATCATCGCCGCGAACATTTCTTTGGCGATGAAAAGATGATGGAGATAGGCCTTCGTATAATAATGGTCAGCAAAGGAGGCGCCTTCCGGATCCAGCTCAGTGAAATCCTGCGTCCATTTGCTGTTTCGCATGTTCATGATTCCGTTCCAGGTAAAGAGCATGCCGTTGCGCCCGTTCCGGGTCGGCATCACGCAGTCGAACATGTCGATGCCGCGGGCGATGCCTTCCAGGATGTTGGCCGGCGTTCCGACGCCCATCAGGTAGCGGGGCTTGTCAGCGGGCAGCAGCGGGCAGGTCTTCTCCAGCATCTCGTACATCACTTCCGTCGGCTCCCCCACCGCGAGGCCTCCGACGGCATAGCCGCCCCGGTGGTCATTGTCCAGCAAGAGCGCATGCTCGACTGCCCGGGCGCGCAAATCCGGATACACGCAGCCCTGGATGATCGGGAACATCACCTGCTCGTAGCCGTAGAGGGGTTCCGTCTCGTCGAAACGGCGGGCAAAACGCTCCAGCCAGCCCTGGGTGAGTTTGAGCGACTTGGCTGCATAGCGGTAATCGGCGTCGCCGGGACAGCACTCGTCAAGGGCCATCACGATGTCCGCCCCGATGATGCGCTGGGTGTCCACATTGTTCTCCGGGGTGAAGACATGCCGGCTCCCGTCGATATGGGAGGCAAAACGGCAGCCCTCCTCGGTGAGTTTCCGGATCGGGGAAAGCGAGAAAATCTGGAAACCGCCGCTGTCGGTGAGAATCGGCCTGTCCCAATGTTCGAAGCGGTGAAGCCCGCCGGCCTTGAAGAGTGTATCCAGTCCGGGACGCAGATACAGATGGTAGGTGTTTCCGAGAATGATCTCCGCCTTCACGTCCGCTTCCAAGTCCTTGTGCCACACGCCTTTGACCGAACCGACCGTCCCCACGGGCATGAAGATCGGGGTATGAATCTGCCCATGGCCGGTCTCCATGACGCCCGCACGGGCGGCCGAAGCCGGGTCGGAAGCGATATGCGTAAACTTGAACATTTTCTCTATGGAGGACAAAGTTACGGAAAATTTCGTACATTTGTATGATTTGACAAGAATAACCAAAACATCCATCAGATGAAAAACAAACAGCTTACCATCCGGCTTATCGTGATGAACTTCCTCCAGTACGCTGCCTGGGGTGCCTATCTGACCTCCCTCGGCCGCTATCTGGGCAACGCCGGCCTCGGCCCACAAATCAAATGGTTCTTTGCCATGCAAGGGATTGTGTCCATCTTCATGCCCACCCTCATGGGCATCGTCGCGGACCGCTTCATCCAGGCCCAGAAGACCCTGTCGCTCTGCCATGGGCTCGCCGGAGCCTTCATGATTGCCGCCGGAATGTATTGCATGGGCGCAGGAGACGCCATCGCCTTCGCTCCCCTCTTCGTCCTGTACAGCTGCTCGGTCGCCTTCTACATGCCGACCATCGCCATCTCGAACGCCGTCGCCTATAACGCCCTCGGCAAGGCCGGCCTGGACCCCGTGAAGGAATTCCCGCCCATCCGGGTGTTCGGCACCGTCGGTTTCATCTGCTCGATGCTCCTGACGAACTTCCTGAAGATCGACGGCGTCGCCATGCAGGATACCTGGACCCAGCTCATTTCCTCCGGCATCATCTCCCTCATCCTCTGCGGCTATGCCCTGACGATGCCCGCCTGCGAGATCAAGAAAGGACAGGGACAGAGCCTCGCCGATGCCTTCGGCCTCAAGGCGTTCACCCTCTTCAAGGACTACCAGTTCGCCGTGTTCTTCATCTTCTCGATGCTGCTAGGCGCCTCCCTGCAGATTACCAACGGCTACGCGAACACCTTCCTCGGTTCTGTCGCCGCGGATCCGGCCCTGGCCGACACCTTCGCCGTCAAGAATTCCAACGCCTTGATCTCCATCAGCCAGATTTCCGAGACCCTCTGCATCCTGCTGATCCCCTTCTGCATGAAGAAGTTCGGCATCAAGAAAGTGATGCTCATCGCCATGTTCGCCTGGGTCTTCCGCTTCGGCTTCTTCGGCCTCGGCAGTCCGGACTTCCCCGGCGTGCTCCTGTTCGTTCTCAGCTGCATCGTCTACGGTGTCGCCTTTGACTTCTTCAACATTTCCGGTTCCCTGTATGTCGAGCAGAATGCCGAGAAGGACATCCGCTCTTCGGCCCAGGGCCTGTTCATGATGATGACCAACGGATTCGGCGCCACCATCGGCACCCTCGCTGCCGGTGCGGTGGTCGAGGCCTGCGACGTTTTCAATACGCCGGCCAACTGGGCCCATGCCTGGTACATTTTCGCCGCATATGCCCTCGTCGTCGGCATTCTCTTCATGATTCTGTTCAAAGATCCTCAGAAGCAGGCTCGCTAGCAAACCTTTCTTCGTCTTTCACGGCCGCATCTCCTGCCTCCAGATAGTGGAGGTTCGAGATGCGGCTCGGCATCTGCAGGTAGCCGATGTCGAAACACTCGTTCCATTCCCGTTTCATCATCCGCCGGTGTCCCGTCATGACATCCGGCCGGAATCCGAGCAGCTGGAGGTCCTCGGAGCGCACCGACAGGACTCCGATGGACAGCAGCCGGGTCAGGATCCGGTAATTCCGGTCCAGCATATTCAGCACCTTCAATTGATAACCCGTCCGGGCGTTCGTTCTCCGGTTCCACCATTTGTTCTTGCACTTGGCGCTGCAGAACTTCTGGTCGTTCCGCCCGTAGGTCACCGTACCGCATTCCAGGCAGTGGGTGGCCGATTCTTTTTTCATCTTGTAGATCATGGCCTCATCTCTGCGTTTGGCCGCAAAGATGGCGTCCGGAAATGAAGAATCCAAGGATTCGCAAAAAGATAATTGAACTTTTTTATGTTTCAGGGGATGTCATAAAAAAATGCATCCCCTGAAACATTTTGCGAAGTGAAAAACGGCCTGAATTTTTACCCCCTCAAACAGTTAATTTGTCGCAAAAACAGAAAAATCTGCGTTCTGAGGGGCTTCTCGGCGCGGTGACCCGCTTTTCTTTCTCTTACTTTGCAAGCGAGGGAAACGGAGCGCGCCCGCCTCCCGGTGATGATTGTTCAACCAAACAAAGTGCAAAAAATGGAATTCTTGAATCGAATCGAACTCAGAGGTGTTGTCGGACGGAGCGACCTGTCAACAGTCGGACAAGCGCAGAAATGCCGCTTCTCCATCGTGACGGAATACGGCGCATACCGGAACGGAGAATCCGTCGTCGAGAGCACCTGGTTCAATGTCAACGTATGGGAAGGGCGCGGGATGCCGGACCTTTCCAAGATCCAGCCGGGCTGCTGGGTATGGCTCGTCGGACGGGTCCGGACCTATAAGTATACGACCCCCGAAGGAGAGGAACGCTCCAGCTGGGAGATCACGGCCAGCCGCGTGGATATCCTCCCCCGGGAGGAAGGTGAACGGATGCAGCCGAACCATAGTTATTAAGGAGATGAAAGCAGGAGTTGCCATCCCTGTCTTTGTGGCCGCACTCGGGTTGACCGCCGGATGTGCGTCCCAACTGCGGCAGGAACGTGTACGTCGGACTTCGCCGGAAGCCGCGCTGGTTCTCGCCGAGGAGAATCCGCTTCCGGAGATGGCCGTTCCCGAGACGCCGCACCGGGACACCCTGGTGGTGGATGATCCGGAGGGGAACCGCGTGATGATCATGCGGGCCGTGAAGGACGAGAACGGAGAAATGGTAGCGACGGATGTGCTGGATGCCGCCATGGTCACGGCCCGTTTCCGGAATGTAGCGGAACGGGGCGGACAGGTGGACCTGGGCTTCCGGATCATTGTGCCGGGCGAGATGCAGGACAGCCACTGGCAGCTCCGCTTTTATCCCTCTCTGCGGGTCGGGGCGGACAGCCTGGACCTGGACCCGGTCTTGATTACCGGTACGCTCTACCGCAAGGCCCAGCTCAAGGGCTACCAGCAGTACCAGCGTTTCCTGGACTCGATTGTCGCCGATTCGACCCGCTTCGTGGACCGCTACCAGCTGGAAATGTTCCTCCAGCGGAACATTCCGGAGCTCTACCGTTTCCGGAGCGACAGCAGCGCCGTGTCCGACGAGCAGTTCGCTTCCGCCTACGGCGTCACCCAGCAGCAGGCCCTGGAACACTACACCAACCAGTTTGTCGTCTGGCGCAACCGCAGGAAAATCCAGCGGAAAGAAGCCCTCTTCCACCGCTGGGTAAAGGTGCCCATCCTGACGGAAGGGCTCCGGCTGGACACGGTGATCCAGAATGCCGGCGGCGATATCATCTACGACTATGTCCAGACCATCCAGGTGAGGAGCGGCGTCCGCAAGGCCACGGTCACGCTCCGGGGGAACATCTTCGAAGAAGACAAGGCAGTGTACCGGATTCCCGCCGGCGACCCGCTGACCTTCTACATCAGTTCGCTCAGTACGCTTTGCGACGGGACGGTGCGCTACAAGACCCAGGTCATCGAACGCCGGGTCGAAGCCCACACCGCCTGCTACATCGCCTTTGCCCAGGGAAAATCCGACATCCGCCCCTCGGAAGGGAACAATGCTGCGGAGATGGGGCGGATCTGCCGGAACCTGGGCTCCCTGGCAGAAGACAAGGAGTTCGACCTCGACTCCATCGTCGTGACGGCATCCTGTTCCCCAGAAGGCAGTTTCGCCGCCAACCGGACCCTGTCCCGCCGGCGTTCCGAGGCCGTTTCCGCCTATTTCGAAGCCTACCTCAGGCGCTACCGGGATTCGCTGGAGCGGGAACGGGGCCTTGTCGTGGACCTCTCAGGAATGGACGCGGAAAAGGCCGCACCCATCCGCTTTCTTTCTTATGAGAATCCGGAGAACTGGACCATGCTGGACCGCCTGGTGGCAACGGACACCCTGCTCAGCGAAGCTTCGCGCAGCATCTACCGTACCCTCTCGGAAAAGCGAGATCCGGACCAGCGGGAGCGCGCCCTCCAGGCCCAGCCCTTTTACCGGCACCTGAGAGAGACGCTGTATCCGCGCCTTCGGACGGTCAAATTTGACTTCCACCTTCACCGGAAGGGCATGGTCAAGGACACCGTCCACACCACGGTGGTGGATTCCGTTTACATGGATGGAATCGCCGCCCTGAAAGACCATGACTACCAGCGGGCGGTCACCCTGCTTCGTCCCTACCGGGACTACAACAGTGCCGTGGCCTACTGCTCGCTGGGGTACAACGCCTCCTCGCTCGATATCCTGGAAAAGCTGGAGCCCACCGACCGCGTACTCTATCTCTTATCCATTCTGTACAGCCGTACCGGGGAGGACCGGAAGGCTGTGGAATGTTACCTGAAAGCCTGCCGGGAGAATCCATCCTATGTCCACCGGGGCAACCTGGACCCGGAAATCTCGGCCCTGATCAAACATTATGGACTCAACAACAATTAAAATCCCATTCATTATGAAAAAAACATGCATCTTTCTCTCCCTCGCCCTCCTGGCAGCGGCCTGCAACAAAACGCAAAACGTGGCAGAAGCTCCACTTGCTTCCGTCGAGGCACGCGGCGCCATCCACCTCACCATCACCCCGGAGGACGGGCCGCTGTCCAAAGCGGGGACAGCCTACTCGGAGCAGCTCGGTTACGAAACCGTCATCAAGCGGGTACAGATCTTTGTCTTCGGACCAGACGGAAAAATCGTCAGCTACTATGTCAATGAACCCTCGCAGACGCCCTCTCTGGATGTCACGATGACGACAACGCCGGGACCCAAGACCGTCTGGGCCCTTGTCAACGGACCGGACCTGAAGAGCGTCGCCACGCTGACGGAGCTCCAATCCTCGGCCGTCGACCTGAAGGAGAACGGCACCACCGAAGCGGTCGGCTTTATCATGGCCGGCTCCAACAGCTGCACCGTTTCCGGCTCGGCCCCGGTTGAATGTGACATCAACGTCAGCCGCCTGGTCAGCCGTATCGCCGTCACGAGCATTAAAAACCAGCTGCCGGTCGCCTACGGTGTGGTCAAACTCCGCTCCGTCTACCTGAGCAATGTCGTCGGCAACCAGAACGTCGCCGGAACGGCAGCGCCCGCCACCTGGTACAACCAGGACGGCCGCGTGGACGAGACGACCCGCAACGCTTCGCACATCATCAACAGCAGCAGCACCCTGAAAGCGTCCTGCCCGGACCTGACCTTCAAAAACATGGATGTCAACGTGGACATCAACGGAAGTTACGTACCCACACGATGCGTCCTGTACACCTACCCGAACAGCAACCTGACCGCTCCGGACGGATTCAGCAGCCCCTTCACGCCCAAGTGCTGCGTCCTGACCATCGAAACACAGATCAACGGTGACATCCAGTACTACCCGATTGCCTTGAACAAGAACGCGCTGGAGCGCAACACCAGCTACACCGTCGAGGTCACGCTCAAGGGGCCCGGCTCCAACGATCCGAACAAACCGGCGGAGCGCGGCAGCCTCGAAGTATCCCTGCATGTGCAGCCCTGGTCGGCTACGATTGTTTATGACGAAGTAATCTAATCTGTATGAAGTATTTACGCACGGCCGCCATCTGGGCGGCATGCCTTCTCGGCAGCGCGTGTTCCATCAAGGAAGCCCGCGAGCTGTGCCCCTGCCGGCTGGATATCCTGCTTGAGGAATGCCTTCCCCTGACCCGGGAAGTGACACTTTCCGCCTGGAGCGACGGCCGTGTGTTCACCCAGGCGCTTACCGTTGCGGACTACCCGGAAGTCTATTCCCGCTGGGTGCCGAAAGGAAAACTCCGTCTGACAGCCCTTTCCGGAGTTCGGGAAGAGGCCTGCCAGGAAGGAGAATGGATCCTGCCACGTGGGTCGGCATGTGACAGTATCTGGACCTGCACCGCGGAAGTGGACTGTCGGGGTGAAACCTCATCTGTTATCATAATGCTTAAACAACAGTTCGCAACGGTTCATCTGTCCATCAATGACCTGGCTCCCGATGAGGAGTACCCTTATCGGCTCATCCTCCGGAGCCAGGTGGATGGACTCAGCCTCCCGGACTGCCAGCCGCACGAAGGAGAATGGAGCCGCACCATCCTCCAGAACCGGGAGGGGCGATATGTCTTCCGCATCCCGCGCCAGCAGGACGGCAGCCTCAAACTGGACATGCTGCTGGAAGGTCGGAAAGCCGACTCTTTCCCCGTCGGCGAGCACATCCTCAAAAGCGGATATGACTGGACCGCAGACCGCCTGGCGGACATCTACATCGGGATGGACTACGGCGGAGCGGAGACACACATCAGAATAGAACCTTGGGAAAACGGAAATGTCTATGAATCGATTATCTGAATATGTTTGGGTCTTCCTCATCCTGGGATGCCTGGGGTGCCGGAAAGAGAGCGGAGAAGGGCAGTGCCTGATCCGGGTGGAGAGCGAAGCGGGCGAGACGAAAAGCATCCTCGACGGAGCAGCGGGCTGGGACGAGCGAATCAGCGAAATCTGCCTGTTTTCCTACGAGAGCGGAAGCGGCCTCCTGGAACAAGTCGTCTACGCGACAGGGAGTACTGCCACGCTGAGCTATAACCCCCGGCTCTCTCACGAACTCTATGTCCTTGCCAACCTCGGGGACTTGACCGGGGCGGCGCCGCTCCATGCCTCGGACATGGCATCCTTCCGCTGCACAGTCCCCTCGCTTGCCACCATGCGGGAAAAGGGCATGCCGATGTGCCGGAAGGCGCCGCTGCCAACGGATGGTACGGCGCTCCGGCTCCGACGGCTCCTATCGCGGCTGGTCGTGAGCGTCCAGGCAGACGAGATGCAGGAGGACCTCGTGCCGGACGGGCTGTATGTCCGTCAGGCGGCAGGAGCCCTTTATCCTTTCCGCACCGGCGGAAGCGCAGTCCTTTCCGCCGAGGACCTTGCCTCCGAAGCGGACCAGGCCCTTTTCCCCTCCGGAGGTCCCCTGATTCTCTACGTCCCGGAAAACCGGCAGGGAGACCTTCTGGAGGCGGATACGGACAGTATGGACAAAAGCCGGAGCAATCCCCGGCTCAGCGGCGGAGCATACTGTACCTATCTGGAACTGCTGACAGAAAAACGCGGGACGGACGGGGTCGGGGGCGATTTGACCTACCGCTTCTTCCCCGGCGAGAATCCCCGCTGCAATTTCGATCTGGAGGGAGGGAAAAGCTACGAGATTGCCCTCAGACTGACCTGGAACGGAATGTTTGTAGACGGGAACTGGAAGGTAACGCGCGAAAACTGGAACGACCGGCGGACCCTGCTGCTGTCCCTTTCGGAGGACGGTCCGTTTTCGGAGAACCTTTCGCTGGAAATGGTCTCCGGAACGAGCCGGACCCTGTATCTACGCTGCGCCTCACCGGAAGGCAGCCACCAGGAGGGCGGCTGGCGGGTCCGCGACAATGACGGAATGGGGGTCCTTCCGGGAGGGAGCAGCGCTTCCTGCAGTGCCATCTGTGTTTCCGTCCCGTATTCGCTTGCCCTCCCAGGGAGCGAGAAACAAATCGATTTTACCACCCGCGAGGGACTCCTCACCGCCTCCGCCCGTATCCGGATCCTTTCCCCTTCTTCTTCCTTCTCCTTTGCGACGCCCGACGACGCGGGAGCTGGAACCAATACTTATTAAGTCCATGAAAATCAAATCTTTCCTTCTTCCACTCCTGCTGCTGACAGCCTGTCAGGCTCCGCTGATGCCCCTGCCGTCCCTCCCCTTCTCGCCGGAGAGCGCCGTTGTCATTCCGATTACGCTGAGCTGCGAGCCGCTCCCCGGTGAAACCCGGAGTATGTATGCCGAAAGCGAGCTGACCCGGATTCACGATGCGCAGTACTACCTCTTTCGCGACGGCGCGCTCATCCGCCAGCAGTACTTCAGCGACGCTTCCCGCTTTGCCGTCACCCTGCCCTCCGCCGAGGATCCGTACCAGCTGTACATCCTCGCCAATGCCGGGAGCCAGCCCATTCCCTCCCAAACCCCCGAGTCTTCGCTCGGCAGCGCGGTCCATATCGATGCAAGCCTTTCCGGCGGCTTTCCCATGTGTACGTCCATCCAGGATTTCACGGCGACAAGCCCTTCACACTATCTGTTGAAGCGGCTGGTGCAGACGCTCCAGGTCCGGATGGACACGGATGCCCTGCAGAAAAGCCAGCTGCGTTTTACCGGCCTGCGCGTCCGCCAGGCCGCCGCGGACCTCTACCCCTTTGCCCAGCAGAGCAAGGCGACGGCGGTAAGGGAGGGAGACCGGGCCAGCATGGCGGATATCGCCCAATTGAATGCGGGAGAGACGGTGACGCTCTACCTGCCGGAGAACATGCGCGGGAACCTTCTCCCCGGTGGTAGCAGCTGGAAAGACAAGATTCCTTCGAACATCGCCGCCTCCGGAGAAAGCGCGCTTGCTTCCTTTATCGAGATTCTCGCCGAGATGGATACGCCGACCGCCCACTACGGGGAAATCATCTACCGGGCCTACCTGGGAACGGGCCCTTGCAATTTCGATGTCCGTCGCTCGAGCGTATTCACCCTCGACAATGTCTTTACCCAGGAGATGGTGACGGACGAGGGATGGCGGGTAGAGCCGGACGATCCCTTCCTGACCGGGGAACTCCGCTTTGTGGACACGCGCTATCTGGAAGACAACGGCGCCGATACGGCCTGTCAGGATGTAGAGGAATTTTACCTGATGAAGGGCTTTTCTTCGGTGTTCTATGTCTACCAGTCGAATCCGGACATCGAATTCACCCTCTCGGCCTCCTCCGGGACGGTCGATTGGGAAACGGCCCGCGTGGACGATCATTTTACCGCCGTACGCTTCCGCACACAGAAAGACTTTATCACCAACCAGGGCCATTACAATGCCGATCTTGGCAGCACGACCCTGACCTCGGATGTTGTTTTCAGCCTCCGCTCCACCGACGGCCTGCTGACGGACGAACTGACCTGCAAAGTGCTCTATCTCCCCTTCGGCATCTCTTTCGGCTACCAGACGGACGGGACGCTGAGCATGAAAATGTTCAACCCGATGCACCTAAGGATCTATCCCCATCTGTACGGCGCCGCGCAAGGGTCGGTCACGTACAAGCCCAACGGAACCTGGGGCCGCAGTGAAACGAAAGATGTCAGCGTCGATATCGAGAACGACGCTCCGGAGACCGCCCTCGGCCTGGGGATTTTCCCCGACAAGGAGGGCGCACGGATCGACCGGCAGCGCTACCAGGAGGGCTCGCTGAACTGGTCGGACGGCTTCATCGAGTACTTCCAGGAAATCTGGAACACGACCGGCTGGGACTCCTACACGGCCCTGAACGGCAGCAACGGTTATTATAAACATGCCCATCCGACCGTCCTCTGGCTCGCCGTTGACCTGAAGTATTCCACCGCCTCTCCCCTCCACCTGCTGCCGGATCCGGACGCCGTAATCCCGGTCTGGTACGAACAGCAACTGCCCATCCGCGACGACACCCAGAACATCGTCATCGGCGCCGGGACCGACTGGGGCTTCGAGTGGGACGGATACCGCTTCGACATCTCGACCTACAAACCGCAGGGCGAAACCGGCTATGTCAACGGAAACACGATGGTGGAAGGCACCTATCAGGTTCCGGTCCATGTCAACATCAACGGGCGTGACGACCGGAAGCTAATCTGGCTCCCCCTCAGCGGAACCTTCTTTGGAATGGGGCTTTATGCCGGAGTGGATGATTGGAAATAAATCCCTATCTTTGCAAGGTGAAACGACGCCTTGCATACTTTCTCTCGCTCGTCCTGCTGCTCTGCGCCTGCGGGACGACGCGCCGTTCGCTTCCTTCCGGAAAGGAGGCTGCCGTGATCCCTCCGCTGACGGATTCCACCGAAATCGCCGCTTCCCGCCAGAGGGCCCAGGCCGTGCTCGATTCCATCGCCCATCTGCCTTCTACCCCGGGGAAGGAACAGGTGAAGGAAGAGACGCCGCCCTCGGAGCGTTCGCTGCGGGACCAGGTCGTCGCCTATGCCGAAACCTTCCTCGGGACGCCCTACAAGCTCGGCGCCCCCGGGCCGAAACAGTTTGACTGTTCGAGTTTCATCTACTATGTCTTCAAGCATTTCGGTTATGAACTGAAACCGCCCTCCGCGGCGCAGTACCGCCAGACACGGCGGGTGGAAGGCTTCTCCGACCTGCAGAAAGGGGACATCGTCTTTTTCGGGGCGCGCAACGGCATCCGGGACATCGGCCATGTGGGCATCATCTACGATATGGACCTGGAGCGCGGTTCGTTCCGCTTCATCCACGCTTCCGTCTCCCAGGGGGTGACCATCACCTCCTCCACCAACCCGTATTTCATGATGCGCCTGGTCGGCACCGGCCGCATCCTTCCTGATTAATCCCCGGGAACCGCAGGGGTGTATGAGGGGGCAGAGCCCCCTGTATATAGTGGAGGTGAGCGGACTCGAACCGCTGTCCAAACGTCGCACCAGGCGGCTTTCTACATGCTTATCCCTCCTTTGGTTGTCGGGCGGACCCTGCCGGAAGGCGGGCGAAGTACGCCTTAGCCTTTGAATCTTAGCCGGCTTGAAAGGCGTCCACCGGAGCGTCCCTGTCTGAATGATACCCCTGGGCCGGACCATACAGGGCAGAGGGTCCGAGGGATACTCGTCGGCGTCGCAGCCTTGGCGACGCGGATTAAGCTAATTGCCTGTGGCGAATTAAGCAGCGAGTGCGTAGTTGTTGTTGGCAACTGATTTTCGGGATCTGAGATTTACGGGCAAGGTCCCCACGCCCGGCATGCTTACCGTCCGACATCAGCGCTGTCAAAACCAAAACACCCCCGTCAAACGATGGTGCAAAGATAGCAATTTATCTTTGCAAAACCTATTTTGCGACCGGAGCCGCCGCCGGAGCAGGTTTCACCCCGGTGAGTTCTGCGGAGAGCTTGTCAAACTCCGCTTCGGTGATCATCTTGCAGTTTCCGTTGAACTTTGCGTCCAGTTCCACCTGCAGGCGCTTGATGTGCAGGTCTCCGTCCACGGTGCAGCCGCTCTTCAGGGAGAGCGTGTCCTTGACGTAGAAGTTGCCGCTCATCTTGCCCCAGAAATCCACATTCTGGCAGATGACATCGCCTTTCACGACGGCCTTGTCACCCACGACGACCCGGCCCTTCGAATAGACCTTTCCCTCGAACGTCCCGTCGATGCGGATATCGTTCGGGGAAGTGATTTCACCTTTGAACACAGTCCCCGCAGAGATGCGGCTGACCTCATTCATATTCACTGGTTCCATTATTTTAGCCATAATTTAAACAATTCTATACCAAGCCTTTACCGTGGCAGTTCTTATACTTGAGTCCGCTTCCGCACGGGCAGGGATCATTCCGTCCGACCCGTTTGTCCACACGGACCGGCATCCGGGATTTCTGTTCCCCGTTCGTCGAAAGCTGGGACGGATCGTTCGTCCGCATCTGCTGCATGTTCCGGGGAGCCTGCTGGGCGGGACGCGCCTCGCGGGCATCGTTGGCATCCCGCAGCGGAATGAAAGCCCGCAGCAGGAAGGCCAGCACCGCCTCGTTCAGTTCCTCCAGCATGGAGGAGAAGAGGTTGTAACTCTCCAGCTTGTAGACCACCAGCGGGTCTTTCTGCTCATAAGCAGCGTTCTGGACGCTCTGACGGAGGTCATCCATGTCACGCAGGTGCTGCTTCCAGTATTCGTCGATTTCGTAGAGGATGATGCTGCGGCTCAGGGCCTTGGCAATTTCGCGGCTCTCGGTCTCATAGGCCTTCTTCAGGTTCACCGACAGGTTCAGCATCCGCTTGCCGTCGGAAATCGGAATCGCGATGTTCTCATACATGGACCCCTGCTTCTCATAGACCTGCTTGATGACGGGATTGACGCGGTCCACCATGGTCTGCATCCGGCGGTTATAGACCTCCTGCATGTGCTCATAGAGCTTGTCGCAGACATCCTTCGGCTTCGCATGGGCATAGAACTCGGCGTCGAAGCCCAGGTCGATGGACAGGGTGGCGATCACATACTGCTCGAAATCCTCGTAGGGCATGCCCTCGGACTTATCGGCAATCAGCGCAGCCGTATCCTGCATCATGTTCTGGACATCGATCTCGATGCGCTCACCGGAAAGGGCATTGCGGCGGCGGGCGTAGATGGCCTCGCGCTGGTAGTTCATCACATCATCGTACTCCAGGGTCCGCTTGCGCCAGCCGAAGTGGTTCTCTTCCACCTTCTTCTGGGCGTTTTCAATGGACTTGGAAAGCATGCCGGAGACCAGGGCCTCGTCATCGGCCATCCCGAGGCGGTCCACCACGCCGGCAATCCGCTCGGAGCCGAATTTCCGCATCAGGTCGTCTTCCAGGGAGATGTAGAAGGTCGAGGAACCCGGATCCCCCTGACGTCCGGCACGGCCCCGCAGCTGACGGTCCACACGCCGGGAGTCATGCCGCGTCGTGCCGATGATCGCCAGACCGCCCGCGGCCTTCACCTCCGGGGTCAGCTTGATATCGGTACCACGGCCTGCCATGTTCGTCGCAATGGTCACTTTGCCGCTCTGACCGGCCTGGGCCACGATTTCCGCCTCACGGGCGTGCTCCTTGGCATTCAGCACGTTCGGCTTGAGCCCCCGCATCCGCATCATGCGCGCGAGGAGCTCGGAAGTTTCGACGTCGGTCGTACCGACCAGCACCGGCCGCCCGGCCTCGGAGAGTTCCACCACCCGGTCGATGACGGCGGCGAACTTCCCTTTCTTCGTCTTGTAGATGATATCGTCCTGGTCGTCACGGATCACCGGCCGGTTGGTCGGAATCACGACGACATCCAGCTTGTAGATACTCCAGAACTCCCCTGCCTCGGTTTCGGCCGTACCGGTCATACCTGCCAGCTTGTGGTACATCCTGAAGTAGTTCTGGAGGGTAATCGTCGCAAAGGTCTGCGTCGCCGCCTCCACTTTCACGTTCTCCTTCGCCTCGACCGCCTGATGAAGTCCGTCGGACCAGCGGCGGCCTTCCATGATACGGCCCGTGCTCTCGTCCACGATCTTGACCTTGTTGTCCACAATGACGTAATCCACGTCCTTGGTGAACCTCGCATAGGCCTTGAGGAGCTGGATGACCGTATGGACCCGTTCGCTCTTCAGCGAGAAGTCTTCCATCAGCGCATCCTTCTTTTCAGCCTTTTCCGCGGGACTCAGGCTCGTATCCTGCTGGATTTCCGCGATGGCGGAGCCCATGTCCGGGAGGACGAAGAAGTTCGGATCGGAGACCAATCCGGCGAGGAATTCATGGCCTTTGTCGGTCATGTCCACGGAATTCTGGATCTCGCTGATGACGAAATAGAGTTCGTCCGTCACCACCGGCATCTCCCGCTCATTGTCCTGCATGTAGTAGTTTTCCGCCTTCTGCATGAGCTGTTTCATGCCCTGCTCGGAGAGGAACTTGATGAGCGGCTGGTATTTCGGCAGGCCCTTGTAGCAGCGAAGCAGCAGCTTTCCGCCCTCGTTCTCGTCTCCGGAGGCGATGGCCTTCTTGGCGTCGTTGAGCGTCTGGTTGACCAGGGCGCGCTGCTTGCCGTAGAGATTCTCCACATAGGGACGGTATTCCATGAACTGCTCGTCGTCGGCGGCTTTCTGCATCGGGCCGGAGATGATGAGCGGGGTACGGGCATCGTCGATCAGCACGGAGTCCACCTCGTCGACGATGGCGTAGTGGTGCTTCCGCTGGACGAGGTCCGTCAGGCGCGTGGCCATGTTGTCCCTGAGGTAGTCGAAACCGAACTCGTTGTTCGTTCCGAAGGTAATGTCACAGTTGTACGCCTTCTTGCGGGCGTCGGAATTCGGCTGGTGTTTGTCGATACAGTCCACGCTGAGTCCATGGAACTGGTACAGGGGGCCCATCCACTCGGAGTCTCGCTTGGACAGGTAGTCGTTGACCGTAACCACATGGACGCCTTTGCGGGCCAGGGCGTTCAGGAATACCGGCAAGGTCGCGACGAGGGTCTTACCCTCACCGGTCGCCATCTCGGCGATGCAGCCCCGCTGCTCCTTGTTGGAGCGGATGCCGCCGTTCAGCACGATGCCGCCGATCAGCTGGACATCGTAATGGACCATGTCCCAGACGATTTCATTGCCGCCGGCCATCCAATGGTTGGACCAGATCGCCTTGTCGCCTTCAATCTGGACAAACTCGCGGCCGGAAGCGGCGAGGTCGCGGTCGAAATCCGTAGCCGTCACTTCCACCGTCGGATACTGGGCGAAACGGCGGGCCGTCGATTTCATAATGGCGAATGCCTCGGGAAGGATCTCATTCAGAATCACTTCGATGGCTTCATCCTCATCCTTGACCAATTTGTCGGACTCGGTCGCAAGGGCTTCTTTCTCCGAGATGGGGATATCCGTCTCAAGGGTGGCCTTGATTTCAGAAATCCGCTGCTCGAACGGGGCTTCCACTTCGGCGATCCGCTCTTTCAGCGCGTCGGTACGCGCGCGCAGTTCATCGTGGGAAAGGGCGTCAATTTCCGGATATACAGCGAGAATCTTATCCAGCGTGGGCCGGATCATCTTCATATCGCGATCGGACTTGGAGCCGAATATTATTTTCAGAACATCTGCTAATGCCATAGCTGTCGTCACTTATATACAATAATCCCACAAATATAACGAATATTCGTGGGATTAGCAAAAGAACTTATTTAACGATCCCTTTTTCCAGGTATTCGGCCAGATTGAGTCGCACCCGCTCGGCCGCTCCTTCCCCGGCGACCTTGGCCATATCGGCGGCGACCATGAGCCGGACCAGCTCCTCGAAAGAGGTTTTCTGTGGATTCCATCCGAGCTGACGGCGGGCTTTGGAAGGGTCTCCCAACAGGTTCACGACGTCTGTCGGCCGGTAGAAATCCGGACTGACCTCGACGAGCACCCGGCCCGTCGAGCGGTCAATCCCCTTCTCTTCGGCGCCTTCCCCCCGGAATTCCAGTTCGATCCCGACTTCCCGGAAAGCGAGCTGGCAGAACTCCCGCACGGAATGCTGGACACCGGTCGCAATGACATAGTCCTCCGGCACCTCCTGCTGGAGAATCAGCCACATACACTCCACATAATCCTTGGCATAGCCCCAGTCGCGGAGGCTCGAGAGGTTGCCGAGATAGAGTTTTTCCTGCTTCCCCTGGGCAATCCGCGCCGCCGCGAGAGTGATTTTCCGCGTGACGAATGTCTCGCCCCGGCGTTCGCTCTCGTGGTTGAAGAGGATGCCGCTGCAGCAGTACATCCCATAGGCCTCCCGGTACTCCCGCACAATCCAGTAGCCATACTGTTTCGCAACGGCATACGGGGAATACGGATGGAAAGGAGTTTCCTCATTCTGAGGAACTTCCTCCACTTTTCCATAGAGTTCCGAGGTCGAGGCCTGGTAGATGCGGCACGCACCGGAGAGCCCGCACTGACGCACCGCCTCCAGCACCCTGAGCACCCCGACGGCATCCACGTTCGCCGTGTACTCGGGCGTATCGAAGGACACCTGGACATGGCTCTGGGCCGCCAGGTTGTAAATCTCATCCGGCCGGATCTTGGAAATGACCTGCTGCAGGCTCATCGAGTCCCCCATGTCCGCATAATGGATGTGGAAATGGGGCAGACCTTCGAGGTGGGCGATCCGCTCCCGGAAATCGACCGACGAACGGCGGATGGTTCCATGGACCTCATAGCCCTTGTCGAGCAGGAATTCAGCGAGATAGGAGCCGTCCTGGCCCGTCACGCCGGTAATGAGCGCTTTTTTCATAATGTACGGAGGATATCGGCCGCACGAGACGCCGCGGAAGCGTCCACAGCCATGGAAATACTCAGTTCTTCGCCACCCTGGGCAGCGGCGACGATGCTGATACCGGCCTCACCCAGCGCACCATACACCTTGCCGGAAGTCCCGGGGACGTTTTTCATCCGGTCGCCATAGACCGTTACGATGCCGACCGTCCGGCGAAGCATCATCACGTCCTCATAGTCTCCGGTATGGGCGACAATCGCCTCCACGGCGCGGGACGCATCCTCCTGGAGCACCGCGAAACTCAGGCTGTATTCCGAGGAAGACTGGGAAATGAAACGGACGTTCACTCCGGCGCCGGAAAGGGCCGAGAAGACGGTCGAGGAGAGGCCCACCTGGCCCAGCAGACCGGTTCCGAAGACGGTGATAAGTTCCAGGTCCTTGTCCAGGAGCACGCCGGAGACCGTCCGGCCGTCCTGAGCGCCGAAAGCCGAAATGATCGTGCCCGGGAAATCCGGGTCCATGATGCTGCGCACCACCAGCGGAATGCCCGCCGCCTTGACCGGCCAGAGGGCTGCACTCGGGAAGGGAGCCAGGTCGGAGGAACAGTAGTGGGCCGCCTCGTCATAGGTCATGGCCATCACGCCGGCGATGCCCGCTCCTTCGACATAGATTTCCACCCTCTTGGCGCCGAGTGCCGCCGCGATGAGGGTCGTCATCAGATAGGCGCCGCCCCGGCCGATCCGGACCACATAGCCCGTTTCCAGGCGGCCATAACCACCGGACACGACAATCTTTTTGTCCGAGACGCAGCGGGAGGTGATTTCCTGGCGCGAAAGCGACCAGTCCACCACGGCACGCGCTCCGTGAGAGCGGCAGATCATCAGTTCCGTGCTGTCGACGAGGACCCCATGGACCGTCACATTCACCGCCTCCGCACACAGACGGGCGCATTTGGAAAGGACATAATCCTCAATGGAGGTCAGCGTCGTCTGGATATACATGCCTTCGCTCAGATAGGTGGCCAGGCCGTTCAAGGTCGCAGCGACCCGCTCGCGGTAGACCGGATCCGGGGAAATGGCGTTGAAATAGGCTTCAATCGTGGAGAAATCCTCCGCCAGCGGCTGCTTTTCCACCAGCGCCTTCCGGATGACCGAGCGGAACATCGTTTCAAGTTTCTTCTCGGAGCGGACCACGATGACAGCCCCTTCCTGGCACTCGCTCGCAATACGGGCGGCACTTTCCCGACGCAGAACAAAAGACTTGACGATCATATCTTATTTATCCAGTTGTTCGTAAACAGAATTGTTGGACTTGTACTCCGGCACGATTTCCTTCATCTTGCGGACCGTGGCCATGTCGTCAAACTGCTTGGAAATATCCACCAGCTCGTCAATGGCCTTCGACACTTCATCGTAATCGTACTCGCGGACCTGCGCGATGCGGATTTTCTCATGGAAAGTCGGCTTGGTGCCTTCCAGTTCGTTCAGGACCTCCTCATAGAGTTTCTCCCCGTCCCGGAGCCCGGTGTAGACGATCTCCACATTCTGGGCATGCGAGAGGTAAATCATGCGGCGGGCCAGGTCGGCGATCTTCACCGGAGCGCCCATGTCGAAGACGAAAATCTCACCGCCGTTGCCCTTGGTCCCTGCTTCCAGTACCAACTTGCAGGCTTCGGGAATCAGCATGAAATAACGGACGATCCGTTCGTCGGTCACCGTGACCGGACCGCCGGCGCGGATCTGTTCCCGGAACAGCGGAATCACCGAACCGTTGCTGCCGAGGACGTTGCCGAAACGCGTCGTTACAAACTGGGTATAGGCATCCCGCTCCTGAGGGGGCTTCTGGATGTTCTCCAGTTTCTGTTTCCGGTCCAGGCTCTGGACATAGATCTCGCAGATACGCTTGCTGCAACCCATCACATTGGTGGGGTTCACCGCCTTGTCCGTCGAGATCATCACAAATTTCTTGACCCCGTACTTGACGCTGAGGTCGGCGATTACCTTGGTCCCGTAAACATTGTTGAGTACCGCCTCGCTGGGGTTGTCCTCCATCATGGGTACATGCTTGTAGGCGGCGGCATGGAAGACATAGTCCGGACGGAAATCGGAGAAGACATGCTCCATCCGCGTCCGGCGGCTGATACTGGTCACGACAGCTTCATAATCCACACCCGGGAAGTCCTTGTTCATCATCAGCCGGACATCGTGCTGCGGGGTCTCCGCCTGGTCGATGAGCATCATCTTGGCCGGATGGAACTGGGCGACCTGACGGACGATTTCCCGGCCGATGGAGCCTGCCGAGCCTGTAATCAGGACCCGTTTCCCCGCCAGCTGATCGCCCACAGATTTCATATCCACGCGAATCTCGGAGCGCGGAAGCAGGTCTTCCACACTGACCTCTTTCAACTGGATATTGTCCTCCACCCGGAGTTCTCCGTCCTTTACGCTGGCTTCCTGCGCATCGCTGGCGAAATAGATCTTCACGCCGGAGGCGATCATCACGTCCTGGATCTTCTGGTTGCCGCGGAACTCATTGACCCGCAGCGGGCTGACGAGCAGCGCCTGAATCCGCTGTTTCTGGATGATCTTGTTGAAGTCATCATCCAGCGTATAGACCGGCAGGCCCATCAGTTTCATGTTCTTGATCTGGTGCTCATGCGTGATAAAGCCGCAGAGTTCGAACTGGACGGGATTCTGGGAGCGGATGTATTTCGCGAGACCGACGCCGCCGGTGATGGCACCGTAAATCAGCACGCGCTGGGCCTCTTTGTCGGAATTGATCCCGTCAAAGAGCATTTTGACCACAATCCGCATCACCCACATCAGAAGCGTTGCCAGACAGAAGACGACGACCGTATTGAGAACGGTCATGGCGCCGATCAGTTCCCATCCGAATTCCTGCGCCGAAACCGATACGCAGAGGGCCAGGATCATATTGATGGCATTGGCATAGGCCACCTTGCTCAGGTCCACGAAACTCGAATAACGCAGCACGCCGGCATAGGTCCGGAAAACCCGGGCGCCCACCCAGCTGAGGAGCGCATAGAACACGGAGGTGACAAAAACCGCCGTCCTGTGCTCATAGGTAATCTGCGTCCGGTTGGTGATCCAGTAGGTGAAGACGGCCGAGGCAAAAACGATCACCGTATCCGCCAACAGAATCACCCAGTAAGGCAGCACCTTCTTGTTGAAGTACCAGGTGAAAAAACGTTTTAAGGCTTTATCTTTTTCAACCATAAATATGCGATTCCGTAAACAATTGTTGCAAAGATAGTAATAATTTATCGGATTCTGTCCATCTGCTCCGACGTTGTGGTGAAAAACACGTCAGCGCTTGAATTCAAGGCAGTTTCGACCGAAGCCGGTCCATTTTCCCATTAGTTTCTTCATGATTCCTGCAAATATAGGAATATTTTTGCGTATCTTTGTCTGCATGAAACCACATCTTTTTGCACTGATGGCCGTGGCAGCGGTTTGCTTCCCGGCCTGTCACAAAAGCGCGCCTCCGACCGCCGCTCAGACTCCGGACGGGACCCAGACGGAGACTCCCTCCGTCAGCGCTGACCAATCAAAATTTTACATGACTGCCGCCGAAGACCTCGACGGGAAAGTGAAAGAAGGGACCGCCGGGCTCAAAGTCCTCCTCCTGGACAGCAAGTACTACGCCGTCGGCGAGCGGGTCCTCTCCGTCAGCTTCACCGCCGACAAAGACATCGTCACGGGTGGCAAGACCCTCACGATGACCTGGGCCTCGAAAGACCCGCTGGTGTATCCCGTCGTGGGGCATGCCCCGGAAGCCGCCGAGTTCGGCCTTCTTTGCCTCCCGGGCAGCTTCCAGGGCGTCTTCACGGTCAAGACCAGCCGCTACACCTACCAGTTCACCCAATCGGTGAGCGTTTCCTCCGGCGCGACCGCCAGCGTAACCCTGGACTTCGCCGCGCCCGACCAGCAGCCCCGCCGCAAGGTCGGCGTGATGGGTGACTCCATCTCCACCTTCGACGGAGCGCTGTGTAACCCCGATTACAGCCCCTTCTATCCGGGGAACGACCCGAATGTCGGCGTCAATGCCTCCATCGCGGTCGACAGCAAGGAGAAGACCTACTGGTGGCTGCTCATCCACAATTATATGAAGAGCGGCGAACTGGACGTCAACAGTTCCTGGTCCGGCACGCGTGTGGTCCATGAACTCAAAAACGGCCGCGCGAGCGGAAAGAGCATGGGCGCCGGCTTCGTGGACCGCGCCTATGACTTCCAGGATCCGGACATCATCCTGATCCATGGCGGCACGAACGACCACAACCAAAGCACCCCGCTTGGCAGCTACGACTGGGACCTGCCGGTCGGCCAGCTGGACGCAGGCTGCTACCGCAGCGCCTACATCCAGCTCATCAAGATGCTCCAGGCCCGCTACGAGGGCGTCCAGCTCATTCTCATTGTCGGCGACCGCCTGAGCACGAACTACGAGTCCTCCACGATTGAGATCGCCCGTCATTTCGGCCTGCCGTATGTCAATTTCGTGGGCGACGACATCGCCAAGTGCAAGGGCAGCCACCCGAACGCCCCGGCCTTCGACCAGATGGCCGCGAAAATTTACGAAACCTGTAAAGACTATCTGCCATGAGAAAGCCTATATTGATGGGGCTCGCCGTCCTGCTGGCGGCGGCCTGCGCCCGTGAAAACGTACCCGGCCCGCTGGAGGAGCAGGACCGGAAGGCAGAAACCAAAGCCGGTGAAAAGATTGAGATCACGGCGACGCTCAGCGACCTGGGCCTTCTGGAAACCCGCGTCGGCCTTTCCAAGAATGAAAACGGCGGATTGAAGACCGCCTGGGCCCCCGGCGACGAGATCCGGGTCGGCGGCGAAGTCTTTACCCTCGTTTCCGCTGAGGGCGCCAAAGGCCGTTTTTCCGGCAAGGCCCCTTCCGGAGACCGCTTCGACATCGTCTACAGCGCCCCCGAGGGGGAGACCGTCCAGAAGCAGAGTGACGACACCGGTCATCTTCGCTTCCGTGCCAGCCTCAGTGGCGTGGACTCATACCAGGACATCCGCTTCAGCTACGGCTGGGCCGCGGAGCATGGCGGCAGCTTTTCGCAGAGCGCTTTCCTCCAACTCGTGCTGAACCTCCCCGCCGCCGCGACGAGCCTGACGGCGGTCCAGTTCGAAGGGAAAGGCCTTCCGACCTTGCAACTCACCGTCGACGAAAAAGCCCCCGTCAGCGGACCCTTTATCGCCTGGATGCCCATGGGCGAAGACCCTCTCAGCCTCTCCAGCGACAAGATGGTCACCCTTACCATCCAAGCCGGCGGGGACCAATACATCAACAGTTTCTACCCTGCCCCGCAGATCCTCTACGGCGGCTGCGTGGTCCGGCTGGTGACCTCCGCTTCCAAATGGAACCGGGAACTCAGCGGCAAAGGCAGTGAGAGCGACCCGTACCTGATTGCAACGGTGGAAGACTTCCAGAATATCCGCAATCTGATTACGGAAAACACCTATACTTATTTCCGTCAAAGCGCGGACCTGGACTTCAGCGCTGTCGAAAACTGGACCCCCATCAATCCCGTCAATGCGGCCTTCGGCATCATGTACGACGGACAGGGTCACCAGATCAAGAACTTCAGTTGCAAAGCCTCCACCTGGGCCAGCCTCTTCGGCGTCCTCCACGGCGAGGTGAAGAACCTGACCCTCACCGATGCTTCCGTCGTTACGAGCGGCACCTCCCCCTGCGGGGTCGTGGCTGCCTGGGTCGGAAACAGTGACGGCTCGCTCCAGGGACGCCTGGAGAATGTCCATGTCCAAAACGGCCGGATCGCCTGCGGTGGCAATGCCTACTTCGGCGGACTGGTCGGCCGGAGCAGCCAGAGTAGCTTCGTCAACTGCTCCTTCGACGGCAGCGTGGAGAGAACAGTTGCCGCTGCGGCCGGAGATGCCACTTATTTCCCGGTCGGCGGGATCCTCGGAAACGCCCTGGAAGGCTGTTCCTTCACGGGCTGCATGAGCTCGGGGACGCTGACAACCGCGAGCGGACGTGCCGCCGGCGGAATCGTCGGTAAATGCGACGCGGAAGCCGCTATCCAGGATTGCCGGAGCACCATGGCCATCAACGCCAGGGACGACGTCGCCGGCGGTATCGTGGGTTACTATGTCAGCGGGACCATATCCGGCTGCCGGGTCCAGGCCCCCATCACCGTGACGGCCAATGTCAGCACCGCCAACGCCAGCTACATCGGCGGTATCGCCGGTCACAGCGCCGGCTCGGCCATCATCACCCGCTGCGCCTACGAAGGCGCGCTGAGCGGGGCAGCGGGCATCATCGGCGGCATCTTGGGCCAGAGCAACGCCTCGACCGGTTCGGGGACCGTCATCTCAGAGTGCCATGCGAAAGGCACCATCAAGGGTACGAATGTCATAGGAGGAATCATCGGCCGGTCCAGCAACCAGGGGTTGACGGTAGACCACTGTGCATCCGAAATGGACATCACCGCGAGCTCTTCTTATATCGGAGGCATCCTCGGCGACGCCGGGAAGAACACCGTGGTCAGCCATTGCTATGCGAAGGGGGCCGTCAACGGCGCTTTCGCCCTCGGCGGCATCGTGGGCCGCGCCTATGGCCGCCAGGGTTCCTCTAACAGCCTGGACACAGATGTCAACACCAGCGTGGTGGAATGCATCGCCTTCAATACGTCCATCAAGACCATAACCGCCGGCGGTGAGAATCCATCGAGCCACTACAGCGGCGGCGCCGTCGTCGGCTGTTCCTCACGCCCCAACACCCTGAAAAACTGCTGGCGGAGCGCCACGATGGAATTCCAGTTCTATTCCGATGCTGCCCTGAATGTGCTGTTTGACCATGCCGACAGTTCTCCGACGACACCGCTCGTCCAGCCCGCCGGCTCGGCCAAGTGGTTCAGCCCCTACCACGGAAAAGCCGCCGCCAGCGATGCGACGATCTCTTCCGTGGGACAGCTTCTCAGCTGGGACAGCAGCATCTGGGATCTCTCCCAGGCTGTCCCGGTCCTAAAGAATCTGCCGAAATAGAGGGATTAAACGTATTGATTTACATGGCGGTACTTCTCCCCCGCCTCCAATAGTTTCCGGAACGACTCGAGTCGTTCCGGTTTTAGTTCTCCCGCGTTCATGAGCTTCTTGTTGTGCTTCCACCAATTGTGCATGTCCCGCTCCTCGGGGATATGCTTGGAGGGTTTCCGGTGATTCACTTCCATGAAATCCCGGATTTCGACATAACGGTGAATCCAAAGCTGGTCCTGGGTCATAACGCGTCTTGAGAAAACTCCCGGATCCGCTGCTCCTCGCTGCGACGGCAGATCAGGAGCCTGCCATCCTTTTCGCTCACAATATAGCCTTCCAGCCCCTGGAGAACCACTTTTCGGGCATCTTCCACATGGACCACACAGTCGTGGCACTCATAGAATTTTACAGGTCCCACGGCGCCGTTTCCCTGCGCATCCTTCGGGAGTTTGTCATGCAGCGAAGCCCAGTTCCCGAGGTCGCTCCAGCCAAAGTCGGCGGGGTGGGTGTAGACCAAATGATCCTTGGAAGCAGGTTCCATCACCGCAAAGTCGATGGAAATCTTCTCACACTGCGGGAAGATCCCCTCCACGTCCCCTGTCGCCATCATCCGGTCCATATCTGCGGCAATCCCGGCCTTGTAGCGCCGGATACAGGAAGTGATGGTATCGACGTTCCAGACGAAGATACCGGCATTCCAAAGGTAATTCCCCGCCTGGAGATAGCGCTGCGCCGTCTCGTAATCCGGTTTCTCCTTGAAAGCGCTGACGGCGCAGATTTCGCCATCCACCGCGGGAAGAGTCTCCACATAGCCATAGCCCGTCTCGGGACGGGAAGGCTGGATGCCGATGGTCACAATCGCATCGTGCTCCTCGGTAAAAGAGAGGGCATTCCCGATGACGCTACGGAACGCCGAGGGGTCCATCACCACCGCGTCGGCAGGGGTCACGACCACATTCGCCGCCGGGTCTTCCTGCCGGATGCGCCAGCAGGCCCAGGCGATGCAGGGAGCCGTGTTCCGGGCAGCAGGCTCCGCCAGAATATGGGCCGTGGGAATATCCGGCAGCTGCTCCCGCACGATCTCCACATACCCCGCATTGGTCACCACCCAGAAGTTTTCCATGGGACAGATGCCCTTGAAACGGTCCACGGTCAGCTGGATCAGGGTTCGCCCGCAGCCGAGGATGTCGATGAACTGCTTGGGGTAAGCGGGCGTACTCAGAGGCCAGAATCGGCTTCCTACGCCACCGGCCATGATCACGATATGATTGTTTCTCTTCATTTTGTGTCCATTGATTTCAGTGCCTGGGCCAGCTGATCCGGGCAACTGGTCCCCCGCCCCTTGCAATTGATGCCTTCCAGGCGGGCGATTACCTCGTCCTTTTTCATGCCGGCGACAAGGGCGCAAAGCCCCTGCGTGTTGCCATGGCAGCCGCCGGTAAAGCGGACGCTCCGGATCACATCGTCTTCCAATTCGATGTCAATCTGGGAAGAGCAGACGAGATCGCTGGTTTTGAAACTGGCTTTCATTCTATCCTTCATAGAAAGCAAATATACACGATTTCCAGCAAAACGCCAAAAACAAGAGCGGATCAGGCGTTCTTGAATGGCTCCATGTGGATGATGATGTGGGACTGGGCGCCAAAACGATCCCGGAAGCGACGCTCCACCTCAGAAGCCTTCTCATGGGCCTGTTCCAGGGTCTGGTTGCCATCCAGACGGATATGGACCTCGGCGGCGATGCAGTTGCCGATGCGACGGGTGCGGAGGTGGTGCGGGTCTTCGACGCCCGGTACCCCTTGGATGATTTCCAGCATTTCACGTTCCGTCTCCGCCGGGAGCGAACTGTCCGTCAACTCGCCGAAAGATGGGCCCAGCAGGTCCCAGGCCACCTTCACCAGCATGGCTCCCACGACGATCGAAGCCAACGGGTCCAGGACGGTCCATCGTTCCCCCAGCAGGATGGACCCGCCGATGCCGATGGCCGCCCCGATGGAACTAAGGGCATCCGAACGGTGATGCCAAGCATTGGCTTCCAAGGCCCTGGAGTCCAGTTTCTTTCCTTTGATACGGGTGTATTGGAAGAGGAGTTCCTTGATGACAATGGAAATGAGAGCGGCCCAAAGGGCAATCTTCCCGGGGCCGGGCAGGCTCTCCCCTTGCAGCCACCGCGCCAATTGGATGGCACCATTGACGACGATCCCCACTGCGGCCGCCGCCAGCGCCAGTCCGATCAGCAACGTCGCCAGCGTCTCAAACTTCCCATGCCCGTAGTCATGGCTCTCATCCTGCGGCCGTGCGCTGAGGCGGACAAACACCAGCACAACCAGGTCGGTGAGGAAGTCAGATAGCGAGTGGACCGCGTCCGACACCATCGCGCTGCTGTGCCCCGCCACCCCGGCCAGGGCCTTCAGTCCCACCAGCAGCAGGTTCACGACACTGCCCGCGAGGGTGACCCGCGCTATTTCCGTTTCACGTTTCATGATTTCCATATTCAGTCCACGTAGACCCAGTGCAGGCCTCCCTTCGCAATCTTAATCTCCTCACCGTCAGCGAGAACCAAGTAGAGGAATCGTTCATCCTGCCGTACCTCCCGGAACATGGAATCGCCGTTTTCTCCGGGATTGCCCACCGCTTTTCCGAGCTGGGTCCAGCTGGTCCCATTGTCGTAGGAAACCCACCAGAAGTCTTCCTCAATCTTCATTCTCGGCGTGGGACCGCCATCCGCCCGGACTTTCCTGCCATCCCCGTCTTTCAGCCACTGCCCGTCCAGGGTCCAGTACCAGAAACCGTCTTCGTCCTTCTTGATGCCGATAAGCGGCGTATGGGCATCCTCGCCGTTCTTGCCGTTGTAGATGGTCACCGGGGAGGAGGCGCCGAAAGTGATGGTATAGCCGATGACTTTGCCGGCCTCGTTCACAGGCACCACGTCTTTGACATAATCCCTTGCGTTAATGACATTTACAAGGCTTTGCAAAGAGGCGATAGACGTATTGAGCTGATTGCAGAACGTCTCCAGGCGGGCAATGCGCGCCTCATGGTCATTCAACTTGTCCCAGATCGCCTTGTGGCAAGACGTCAGCAGGAGCAGAAGGGCTGAAAGGAGCAGAAGAAAACGTTTCATGGAGTAAAGGTACGTTTTTTCTTGAAATATTCATATCTTTGGACAGATAAAGCGCATGGAAAATGGAAAAGTGGAAACATGTGGTCTACAGCGACGCGGATTATACGCTGGGATGGATGGACGGGATGCCGTATCTGACGGCAGGTGGACGGGGCTTCCGCCTCAGCGGGCATCCCTTCGAGCCGTGTCTGTATATCACGGATGAGAAGGGAACTTTGTCCATCGTACACCATTCCTTCGAGCCGTCGGGCATCCTTGAAGCCTTCTGCGAGGGGCGTCCCGTCATGTCCGTTACCGGCCGGCGGTACAGCGCCAGGGATTTCTGCCGGATGGTGGAGTACGCTGCCGGAAAGGGGGAAATGGACATGGACGATGCGGAGAAGGGGTTCGGCGAAGCGAATGTTCAGCCGGCGACCCGAAGGAAAGAATACCCCTTCATCACGGACGATCCCTTCCTGACGCTGATCCGCAGCTATCCGGACGCGGTGCCGGAATTCTACCTGCTAAAAAACGCAGGCTTCCCATCCGGGCTGAGAGGGCACCAGATGGCCCTGGAAGCGGCCAGCCACAGACTTATGGACGCAGACGAAGAGACCGAGGGCTGGAACTATGACCTTTCCAGGGCGAAAGCAACGCGCATGAGTCCCGCCCAGATGAGTTTCCGGGATGCTTTCCTGGACCCTTCCTATGGGGGCGAATATACGGACGAAGACTATGAAAAAATCCATGCCGCCTTGTTCCCGGAAGGAACGCAGCAGCTGGAAATCTATCAGTGGAGCACCGACTGGTCGGAGTATTTTGAGGAGGGGAATGCGTGCGGAGCCGCCCTCTGCCTGAGCTTTTACGACCGCCGTCTCGACCGCTTTGCCGTCATCCTCTCCTCCCCCACCGCGTGATGGCTACGCGCCATAGCGACGCGCAATTTCGGCCCAGTCGACGACGCTCCAGAGAGCCTTTAGATGGTCCGGGCGCCGATTCTGATAATCAAGATAATACGCATGCTCCCACACATCGAAAGTGAGGAGCGGCCGCAAGCCCTTCGTGACAGGATTGCCCGCCCCGGCTTCCTGGGTAATCACCAGCGTCCCATCGCCAGCGGCCGAGAGCCACACCCAGCCACTGCCGAAAAGACCGGCCCCCTTGGCCACAAACTCCGTCTGGAAGGCTTCGAAAGAGCCGAACTGCCCCTCGATCTGCGCCGAAAGGGCGGCTTGAGGGGCCGCATCCGCAGAAGGGGCACGGAACTGGGTAAAATACAGGTTGTGGTTTAAAATCTGTCCGGCATTGTTGAAAACCGCCGGGGCGGTGCCCACGGCCTTCCGGACGATCTCCTCCAGCTCCAGTCCCTCGAACGGGCTCCCCGGCAGCAGGGCATTCAGATTATTCACGTAGCCCTGCAGGTGTTTTCCATGATGGAAACGCAGCGTTTCAGCGCTGATTACCGGCGCCAGTGCTTCCGGGGCGTATGGTAATGAGATGAGATTGAACATATCGTTACATCAGAATCTGCCCGGCGGCGTTTTTGGTGTCCACCTTCTCGATGATACGCTCCAGGATGCCGGCCTCGTTGAAGATAAATGTGCGCCGGAGCGTACCCAGAACCGTTTTCCCGTACATCTTCTTCTCGCCCCAGGCACCGAATGCCTGAAGCATCTGGGTCGATGTATCCGAAAGCAGACGGAACGGTAGCTCGTACCGGGCCCGGAAGCCGGTGTGGGACTTGGCGCTGTCCTTGCTCACGCCCACCACGTTGTAGCCCTGCTCCGTGAGGGCCGCATAGTTGTCCCGGAAGCTGCAGGCCTCCGCCGTACAGCCGGAAGTGTTGTCCTTGGGATAGAAGTAGATAATGGTCTTCTTCCCGATAAAGTCCTCAGACTTAACGGTTTTCCCGTCCTGATCCACCACCTCGAAGGATGGCATTTTATCTCCAATCTTAAGCATAGTCGTCTTGCGTTTCTCAAACCTTAGATTGCAGCATCGTTCCCTGTTCCAAGGTTTGTACGACAAAAGTAGTAAAAATACGCCGATAAAAAAAGAATAACGAAGGGCACCGCGGTCGGGCTGCGAGGATGATATTGCTCAACATAATTTGTAAAGATGTAGAAAATACTTAACTTTGTGGCATACAATCATGCTTAAACAAGACAGGACAATCATTCATGTGGAGGTCAAGGACACCCATGAACATTTTTACTTTGGGTCGGCGGCAGCCATGTTCGAAGACTCCAGAGTAAAGTACTTATTGAAAATTAAATACCAGACCTTCCGCACCAAGCGCATCGGCCCGGGGAAGCCCTATGAAAATGAATATGTTATCGTTCGGAAGGGCAGCCTGAGCACCATCGACCACAAAGTGCAGGAAGAACTGCTATAGGGCGTTTCCCCAGAGCCCCCACGGGGGTGAGAGCGGAATCCGCCTGGGATAGCCATTACCGCTTATGCCGTGTCCAGAAGGCGGGCCGCATCGGCAAAAGAGATGCCACACACGCGTGCGGCCTGGTGCACACCGGGGATGTTCACCATCTTTATAACAAAACAATCAAAACAAACAAGTGATTACAAGGCTTGTAATTGCTTGGTTCTTCATCTTCTGCCATGTACTTTTGCAAAAAAGAACAGGCAGTGTCCACAGCTGGAAAGCATATTCTCCAACTCGTCCCCGGTATCGGAAAGTACCGAGGACACATCCTGATTCCGGAAGCCGGCCTGGAAATTTACTTCAACCCGGTGGAGCGCACACTCCTCTGCCTGTTCATGGCCCATCCGGAAGGCATCCTTGCCGACAATCTCCTTCTGCATTGGCGGGAACTCCATTCCTACTACGAGCGTGAGTCGCTTTACGATGATCCATGCCTGAGAGACGACACCCTGGAATCCCTCTGCGCTGAGTCCAAAAGGGTATTTTATTCCAACATTTCACGTATCAAGAAGAAGTTCGTGGCCGCACTCGGCGCCAGGAAAGCCAGGGGGTACTATATCAAACGGAATCCGAATGGCCTGTATCGCACCCTTGCAACGCTATCGGAGGCGGATTAAGCCCGCTTCCCAACTCCAGCAGATTGCGGTTATCGGCGAATTCCAGATGCAAATCCGATGCGTATTGAATCTTCATAACTAAGTCCTTATTATATTGAAGCGAGGGTGGGTTCGATGCGTCACCCCACTGAGTTTGATGCAAAGTTATGCCCGAATTTCCCCATTTCCAAATCGTTGCAAACCTTGCAACGATTTGGTTTACAATGGTCAAGAACACATCTACCCCTATATCGACTCTTGGGCACGCAATTATCAAGAGGGGAAAATCCTGTACGAACGCGTCAAAGTCCCTATTGACAAACCACAAGGATACTTCCGACGCTCGTTCCTGGTTGAAGACTACATAGTGGAGGACAATATGCAGTAAAACCTACAATGACCATTGTCGATTTATGAGAACGCAATACACAACAGAACAGATCATGACATGTATCGCATCCTCGCAATGTAACGGTGGCGGGGTCACATCCCTTATGCAAGCACTATGGCCGGATCGATATGTAAACGGGAGGAGATAGTACGGGCCTGCTCGAAGGTAGGATTTGCCTTTCCGCTCAGGATGGCATTCAGACGTGCAGCGGTCATTCCAAGCATGGAAGCCATTTCTTTCTGGCTCCATTGATTCTCGGAAAGCCGGGACTTCATTGTCTCGGACAGAGATGGTGTCTCTATAGGATAGTGCTCCTGTTCATATTCTTCAACCAGAGCCGATAAAACATCGAGTTCCTGCAGACGGGGATCGTCTGAGGGTGTATTCTCATCCGTCTCGAAGAAAAGCTCATCAATACGCGCCATCACGGCCCTATACTGTTTTTCGTCTTTGATCTGTGCCATAATCCCTCCTCTTATATGGTTGAAACATCTATCTTGTCATATTCATCGTGTGTCCCTACAAAGCGGATATACACGAGGGACGGAGTGAACTTGACCGCAACCACCAGCCGGTAATGATTTCCTTTGATATTGAAAACATAGTGCTGATTTCCCACATAATCCACTGAATTGAAATCATTTCGCATATCAGCAAGGCTGCGCCAGGAAGCACGGCTCGTCTTCACATACCATTCCTTCAAAGCCTGTTCTGAATCCGGGTGCTTTTCCCAAAACTCTCTCAGCACTGATATGGCAATCACTCTCATGGCACAAAGTTAAAAATTATTATATTAACAACAAAATTATTTTATTCGTAATTTTCATGGCCGGCAATATACCCTTCCTGGTCGTAACCTTTCTGGTGGCGATGGAGGAGCGAGACCAGAGGGAGCAGGCGGGAATCGGGCACGTCCATCTTCCCAAAACGTTCAAACTGAACCTGATAGCGCTCGCGGCTGCCGGAAGCGGACAGGCGTTGCTCCAAATCGGAAGGGACGAAGAAGGCGGAACGCTCAGCACCCAGGTAGCGGTAGAACTCGGTGAGATAGATATGCACCCCCGCCAGGTCGAAATCTCCAAAATGCACATACTGGTTTGGAATTTCCTGCAGCCAGGTCACCAGATCCCGCGACTGGGGGTAGCGGGATACCAGCAGCAGGGGCGGAACGCCACCATCGCCATACTGCTCAGCAATCTCTTCCCAAACTGCCGCCTGCCGCTCCGGAAGTCGGAAATTCTCCATGTTCTCCACGCCCACCACAATGGCATCGGAGGGGATTCGAAACTGAAGGAAATCGCTGATATACAGGAAGCTTCCGGGGCACGGACACAGCAGAATCTTCCGCTCCCCCAGCCGCACGCTCAAGGGACCTGTCACGTTCACCGGAAATCCCGGGCAGGAGCGAACGGCCACGGCCTTCGAGTCACCCATCAATTGCACCTGCTGCGCGCGGGAATCGGCCCCCGAAAGGACCTCCACCGTTTCCTCCAGCTTCTCCGGCTGAAGGCCCTTGCTCAGCAGAAACACGTCAAAAGCGGTCCTGGAAACCACCTTCAGAGACTTCCGGCTCCCACGGACGATGCTGGTGACACCCCCCTCGGCCAGCATTTCATCGGCCCATTCGGCAGGAAACCGGCTGAAAGGCACCGTCTCCCCCTGCCGCAGGGACGAAAACAGCTGAATCAGAGATGCTTTCATTCAGCAGCCGCCTCCTTCCGGCTCAGCAGCGACTGGATCACCGTGCGCGTCCCGTCCTTCGAAAGCAGATAGGTGTGCTTGTAATCCGCCACATTGTACGGCACGGGCGATCCGTTCACCAAATAGATGTTGCGCGCCCCGGCAAAATTCAGGATACCGCGGACATTCTTGGGATGCAGACGGCCGATTTCGTCCATCACGCAGTGGATCCGGAAATCGGAGAACCGCCCGCTCACCCGCTCTTTGAACACATTGATAAGCATGATGTTAACCATCGCCTTCACCAGCACATCCGTGCCGTCGGAACCCACGGACGAAATCTTTTCCACCCAGCCGGTGTCGTTGTCGTTCTCCGTGATGCGGAACTGGAGCTGGAAAGTATCGCTGAGTGTGAGCCTGGGCCGCATCGCGTGCTCGCCCGTAAGCAGTTTCATCAGCGACAGCAGATGCCCCACGGCAGCGCTGCGGGATTCGTCCCGGGAAGCCCCGGAGAAGAGGTTCACCTGGTCCAGATCGTACCCGTGTTCATCGGCAAATTCCTTGATCCGGGACAGCAGGGTGACCATTTTATCGGCCGACGGGATGGTGCGGAGCTCGATGCTTTTCACCGCGCCTATGAAGTTCTTTTCCTTGAAGTCGAAGTTGATATCCTTGACGATGCCGGCAATCTCGGAGGAATTGCGCGACACCTCGTCCATCTCGTGGGAAATGCGCAGCAGCAGCTCCGTGTAGTGCCCGCTGGTGCGGCTGCGGAACTCCTCGATCTTATCACTCTCCATGAATTCCACCAGCGACGAGGCAAAGGCGCGGTACTCCTCGTCGGAGTGATTGTCCGTCTTGAAATCGAAGATATTGCCGGGGCTAAAATGCGAGGTGAATGTATTAACGCCCTGATAGAAAGTCTGTTCCGAATTGCGCTTTTCGCTCAGGACCCGGTGGATGGTGTCGATGAGCTGCCGGCAGGTCTTGTCGGTCTGGCTCTCCCGCCCCTCCGGGAGGACGGGAAGGGCATTGCTTTGCTCGAAGTTCTCGGCCTCTGAAAGGCCTTCCTTGAGTTGCCGAAGCGTTTCACGAAGCTCCTGCAGGCTTTCCGTTGCGCGGGCCAGGGCATCGTCCTCCTTTCGGCGCCGGAGCTTGTAACGCTCTGAAAGTGACGCCTTTTTACCCTCCACCTTGGTCTTTTCCGAAAGGAAGATATCCTTTTTGTCCAGGTACTCTTCCTTGTCTTTCCGATAATTATAAAGCGTTTCCTTGCCCGCCGCAATCTTCTTCAGGCGCTCCTGAAGGCCCCGGATGTCCTTTTCGCATCGCTCCAGCGCAGTGGCATCGGCTCCCTGCCCGGCCAGTTCGCGGGACTGCTCCCGGGATAGAGCCGCCAGTGCCGCTGATAGTTCTTTTTCGCGGGCCGATATCTCCGCTTCCACCTGTTCAAGCGCCTCGTCATGCTGCTTCCGCAGCGACTTGCGCCCACGGGCGTCCGCCTCCCTAAGCTTTTGGATTTCAGCATCTTTCTCCTTCATGAGGGCACCGAGCTCTTCCGCCGCCAGCACCTTTTCCGCGGTCAGCGCCTGAAGAGCCGCCTTGCATCGGCCCATCGCGTCTTCGCGCGCCTTACGGGTATTCTCCTCCAGTTGCGCCAGGCGTTTTCCGGCATCCTCAAGCTTGGAGGGCAGCATCAGGGCAGCCGCCTGAAGGCCGGACAGTTCGTCCCGCAGCGGCTTGATCCGGGCATTGTACTTCTTCCGAAGGGCAGCAAGCGCCGATTCCTTCTCCGCCATAAGCCCTTCCTGCTGCTCCTTAAGCCCCGCCAGCTCTTTTTGCAGCTGCTGTTTTTCCTTCATCAACTGCTCCGGGGTGCGCGCGTTCATTTTCAGGGAACTCAGGTCCAGAGCCACTCCGAAAAGCGAATCCCCATTCACCTCCGAAGGATACAAGTTCTTGGCATAGAGCACCGTACGTTCATCGGCCACCTTGCCGATGGTGTCTTCCCAGCCCGGCTTGTGAGCCGAAAGCCACTGAATGAGGGAGCCGTCCATGGAGGCAAGGAGCTGGTCGATTTCCGCAATCCGGGCACTAAGGCCGTTCATCTCATCACTGAGCTTGGAGAGTTTGTCGTCCCACTCACGCGCCTGCGCGTGCTGCTGGAACTGTCCCTCCTGCATAAGCGCCTCAATACGAGCATCCTGCGTTTTCACGGAGGCCTCCAGCCGGCCCTTTTCGCCAGCGAGGCGGGACTGCTCGGCACGGGCGGCCTGGATCTCCTGGTCGAACGGCGACAGATGGGCGGCCAGCGCCAACTGCTTATCCTCCGCGGCCATCCGCTCCTTCAAATCCGAAACCAGGCTTTCCTGGGCAGCCACCCGCTCCCGATAAGCCTCTTCGACACCGGAGAGCCCCGCCTGGAGCGCCTCGGAGAGCTTCTGGATCTGCACATTCAGCGCCGCACCGATCTCCACCTTCCTCCCCTGCCGGGCCGCGCGCCAGGCGTCGAATCCCAGCCGGAGCTCCCGCTCGCGATCTTTGTATTTGGCCGTGATATCGGCATATTCCCGCGTGAGCCGCTCCCGGAGCGCCCGGGCCGATTCCAGTGAAGCCTGCAGTGCCGGCTCCTGCCCATCTTCCTCGATAAGAGCCTGAATGCCAAGTCCTTCGTACTTCTTCCGCAGCTTCGGAATCTTGTCCAGCTTGTCGTTCAGGGCGCCCAGTTCCTGCTCCAGGGCGGATAGCTCGTGGTTAAACTTGTCCTGCAGTTCGGCCAGCTTCTCCCTGCACTTCTGCTGCAGCACCTCCGTATCCTCCACCTGCTTTTCCAGCAGAGGAATACGCTCCAGCGCATCGCGACGGGCGTAGCGAAGTTCCAGCAGGCTCGACACAAGTTCATCGTCCAGATACAGGAGCTTCCGGTACAGTTCCACCACCTTTTCCCCCTGGCGGCGCACCGTCACCTCGCCCTGCTTGTTCTTCTGGAACCACTGGGAAATGTCGTTGTACTCCCGCTCAAAACCCGCAAGCTGGCTGCGGAAATACACCAGGTCGATGCCGGGTTCCTCGTCCCCGAG
>JAEEGL013456392.1_pt1 | contig 49676 bp, 40 predicted proteins | sample 9134231 | NCBI WGS metagenome assembly JAEEGL01 (sample SAMN16246548, study PRJNA631951) | gut metagenome | biome: gut microbiome; feature: rumen; material: fiber-attached | host: Bos | place: Iran: Karaj | collected 2018-10 | reverse complement strand
GAACTGAAGCAGGCGGACGGGATCATGGATTATGTCCGGCTCACCCTTCAGGAAAAAGGAGACGGGCGGCTGTTCTTTCTTGTGGACGGTCTCGAACAGCTCGACAAGGCCGGGGCGATCCGTGTGTTCCGTTTTCTGGATCAGACGGGCGACGGGGATCACCGGTGCCTCGCCGTGGCGGACGACACAGCCGGACTCCACCTGTATTTTAAACGATCCCGTGCGCTCCAGCCGCTGCAGTTGACGGAGGCGGAACGGATCCTCGAAAGCCTCCAGGACAGGATCGGACGGAGACTCTCCGGACCGGTTCGGGAAGCGCTTTTGGAGAAGTGTTTTGCAGAGCAGGACGAACTGCCTGCCAATCCGAAATGGCTTTATTACGCGCTTTCCTGCCTCTGTCTCATGAATGCGGAGGATTTCATCGAGATCGCCGGGATGGGGGATGATATGGAAGCCATCTCGTCATACCAGCTGAGGGAGATCGGTCAGCTCCCCCGGGATCCAGATCAGATGGCGGTCCGGCTGATCGACAGGATATGTGAGAGCATCTCCGACACCGCACGGCACGCGGTCGATCTCATTGCGCTGTCGCGTCAGGGACTGACAGGCCCGGAACTGCAGCAGATCCTGAAGAACTACAGCGAAGAACTCACAACGCTGGAACTGACCAGACTCATCAATTATACTCCGGGGCTATTCTGTGAACGAGGGGATGGCCGGATCGACCTGGCGGAAAGCCCTCACGGCCATGTCCGCCGCGGACTCAGAAAGAAGATCGCCAATACGCCGGAGGAAAAGGTATTCCGCAAACTGATGGCGGATCATTACACGGCTTTGCTGAAAGAGGATCCCCGGCATGACCGCCGCTTTGCCGAACTTCTGCAGATCCTCATCGCATCGGGCAGATTTTCCGCGATCCCGGAGATCCCCGGCGTGCTGCAGGATGATCTGACGGCGGTACTGCTGACGGACTGGCTCTTTGACTTCAAAGATCCCGAAGAGGCGGGCTATCTGGAACAGCCGGGGCTGTGGCGTTCCGGGATCGAACGGAGCGCGGGAACCGTCGATCCCGTGCCGGAGGCGACTTACGCGGCGATCCGCAGGGAATCGATGGAAAGGGACAGCGCGATCCGTATGTCTGCGCTTCCCGAATCTCCTGCGCACAGGGCGGAGCAGGTTATCAAAGGTTTCGCGCTGTGGTGTACCATGCTCGCCGGGGACGGGAAACTCTCGGAATTTACTTCCTTCATCAAGCATCATTTCATCCCGGCTTACCGGGTCCACCGCTATGAAGGCTATGAATATCCGGTACGCATGATGTGCGCGATCCTGCTCAAGTGCTTCACTTTTCCGGAGATCGGCCGGGGGATGGCTTCCGGGCAGATCCGTGAGGCGGATCCCGCGCAGCTGATGCTGCCCTGTATCCGTTTGCTGTTTTCGACAGGATTCTTCAAAGACCGGCTGACTGCGATGCAGTTCGTCTCCCATTCGCTTGGCTTTGACAGTGCACAGATCTGCGACGCGATCATGAAGACGGATCCCTATCTGGCCGGGGATACCGACGGCAGCCGGATGGAACTGACGCTCACCCTGCTTAGGATGACATATGAATATGCCACACATGTCAGACCCGGTGATCTGAACGGCGGCACCGCCAGGGAACTCCTCAATGTCTGCGTGCTGGCCTCCTATGCGGTCTTTAAACACATGGATGATTATCTGGCGCTTGATGCGAGAAACTTTAACCGCGATGATATTGTTACGCTTGTTCTCACGATCAACGCCGGATACGGAATGACGCTCGCTGAAGACGGCGATCCCGCAAACGCGGAAGAGGTCTTCTTCTCAGGGATCCGTTCGAGCATTCCGGAGATCGACACGGACGATCTGCCTGTTGAAGATGCGGATATGTCTCTTGAGACGCGGATGCAGTGGTTTGACAGGATGGACCGGATCGCATGGCTTTATCTGGCTCTTGCGCGCTTCTACATGCGCTTTACCGATGCCCGGGATTCTGAGGAAAAGAGCAGGATCTCGAATTTTGTACTTTCTGCCGCCGGCAGGTCTCTGAAGATCTCCCGCAAAGCGGAGGAACTCATTGGCGATACGGTCTATGCCGCGCACAGATCGGCGGAAGCGCTTCTGTGTCTGCTGGAGAGCCTCTACGGGGTCGATGACGAGGCCTGTCAGGTGCTGGCGGACGAGGCCTGGAAACGGTTCAACAAGTACCGGATGCAGACCGGCTCGCATCACAGTCTCCTGGATCTCGCCGAACTGATGGATGTTCTCATGCGCTGCAACTATCTCGAAGGCCTGGAGACCATGATCCAGAAGCAGACCTACACGGCAAGGCGGGAAGCGCTCCTGCGGAAGGTGGACGCATACGACCCGGCGGACTGACGTTGTTTGTGCAGCGCCAGGCATTAATTGTTATGGGGGAGAAAGCGGTGCAGATATTGATGTGCTGCATAAGTTCATAACTATATCTTGAATATTGCGCCGGTTCGTAGTAGACTTGTCGTCATGAGCGATCCCTGTGAAATGTGCATGTATTATCAGTATGACGAGGAATACGACTGCTATGAGTGCGGCGCGGGCCTCGATGAGGATGATATGTACAGGTTTCTAACGGGAAACGCCGGGGAGTGTGTGTACTTCCGGGCGGGAGATGAGTATCAGATCGTGAAACATCAGATGTAAGGGAGGAAGAAGAAAGTGAAAGACAGAATGAACAGGGCAATTGAGGAAATGAGGAACGAAGAGGACAACTACTTCGAGGCCGGGACCCGGGGCAGGAAGAAGAGCCTGGTCACGGTCGCTGTTATCGCGCTTTCTTTTGTCATGGCGGCGCTGGGTGTGACCGGCGCTTTGGGCGTGACAAGTGCGGTGGCAGGTGCCTGCCCCACCACTGAACTTGATCCCGGTCATGACTGGCAGGAAGGACATCAGCATGATTATGCCTGGATGACTATGAAAGAAGCCACCGAAGATGCGGATGGCGAATCGGCATATGCGTGCGTAGGCTGCGGACAGGTATTGTATCGCATCCCGATCAGCGGTGCCGGGATATTTAATACGAAAACCGCAGAGAAGATTAATAATGCTGAAAAGAACGGAACGGTTCAGATTTCAACGAATAAATGGAATGCATTCTCTTATGTCGTTCGTGATGCCCTTCAGTCCAGACCCGATGTCACACTGGAGCTGACCTATCTGGACGGTGCTTACAAGGGTAACCAGATGAAGGTTGTGATCCCGGCGGGAACGGATGTGAGCAAGCTCTTTGACGAGAAGGGCTATGCCGGCTTCACCTTCCTCGGCAAGACGCTCGGCGCCACACAGATCAAGAAGTAAGACGAAGCATGCATATCAGACTATACAACGCGAGGATCCTGACGATGGCGGATGACGGCGAGCCCTTTGCGGGCGAGCTGTGGACCGCGGACGGCAGGATCCTTTTTGCCGGAACGGATGCGGAGGCGGCGGACAGACGGAGGGAAAAGCCGGCCGATGTCCCGGCCTTCGATGAGGAGATCGACTGCAACGGGGATCTGATCCTGCCCGGCTTTAAGAACGCGCACACACATTCCGCCATGACGCTCCTGCGTTCGCGGGCGGACGATCTGCCGCTCGACAAATGGCTGAATGAGCAGATCTTCCCCGTGGAAGCGAAGATGACGGAGGAGGACATCTACACGCTCACGAAGCTGGCGTTCCTCGAATATCTGACGAGCGGCATCACAGCCTGCTTCGACATGTATCTGACCCCGCGTTCCATCGCCAGAGCGGCCAGGGATGCGGGCTTCCGAATGGTGCAGGTCGGCGCGGTGAACAATTTCTCCCAGTCCCCCGCGCTCGTTGAAGAGATGTACAGGGAACTGAACGGCGCCGATCCGTACAATTCCTACATGCTCGGTTTCCATGCGGAGTACACCTGTTCCAAAGAGCTTCTCGGACAGATCGCCGCACTGGCGGAGAAATATCAGGCCCCGGTCTACGCACATATCTCGGAGACGGCGGGAGAAGTAGCCGGCTGTAAAGAGCGATACGGCATGACGCCGGTCGCATTTCTCGATTCTCTCGGCATGTTTGCTTACGGCGGCGGCGGATACCATCTGGTCCATGTGACGGAGGATGACATCCGGATCCTCAAGGACCGCGGCCTCTACGCGGTCACCAACCCCGGATCCAATACGAAGCTTGCCAGCGGGATCGCACCGGTATCCGATTATCTGAAGGCAGGAGTTCCTGTCGCGATCGGCACCGACGGTCCGGCCTCCAATAACGCGCTGGACATGTTCCGGGAGATGTTCCTCGTGACCGGCCTGGCGAAGCTCCGTGACAACGATGCCTCGAGCGTGGATGCGATCGAAGTGTTAAAGATGGCCACGGTGAACGGTGCACGTGCCATGGGACTTAACGATGCGGATATCCTCGCACCGGGCAAGCGCGCGGATCTCATCCGGATCGATCTGCAGGCTCCCAATATGCAGCCTGTGAACAATATCCGCAAGAATCTCGTCTACAGCGGCTCCAAATCAAATGTCCGTCTGGTGATGATCGAGGGCCGGATCAAATACCGGGAGGGGAACTTCTTCCTGGATGAATCCCCGGAGGATCTCTACGCGCAGGCGGAGCGCATCAAAGCGCGGATCGACGGTAAATAACCCGTATGAGCGATCCCGGCTTTTTTCTGATCGGTCTCGTTGTATTTTTCCTGCTCGCGGCTGTCGCAGGCATCATCAATGCGCGCAGGGAGGAAGCTGCTTTCCGGGAAAAACTGCGCAGCTCCTACGGCGGTCCGCCCATGAAAAAATATGCGCCGGAACAGATCGCACGGATCCCCCGGTATTTTGAAAAACACAGGGATGCCGCTTCCTGGCCCGTCGATGATATCACAGCCGTCGATCTGGATCTCTGGTCACTTTATGCGAGGATCAACTATTGCCTTTCCGCGGCAGGCGAGGAAGTCCTGTATCATCTTCTGCGCACCCCTTTGTATGAGGAAAAGCAGCTTGACAGGAGAGAAGAGGAACTCTCCTGGCTGTCCGCCAACGGACAGGCCAGACTTGACCTGCAGGCCGCCTTTCATACACTCGGCGGTTCCGGGAAATATTCCGTTTACGATTATCTGGATACGCTGAAGCTCATCGACCGGAAATCAAATCTCCCACATTATCTCGGTGTCCTCGCAATCATTGCCGCAGCGGCACTCATGCCGTTTCAGTTCGCGGCAGGGTTTATTCTGCTGCTGGCCGTCATCCTCTGGCAGATCATCAGCTATTATCGCGCGAAGAACGAAAGTGACGCTTATCTGTCGACATTTTCCTATATTCTCCGTCTGAACGGCTGTGCGCAGCGGATCAAAGGCATACTGGAAAGGGAAGATGAATTGCCGGAGCCGTCAAAAGAACGTCTGACAACACTGGACCACTGCATGTCCTCCCTGAAGGACTTCCGCAAGGGCGCTTCCGTCCTCATGAGTTCCTCGAGGATGAGCGGCTCGGGAAATCCGGCGGACCTCATAGCCGATTATATCCGGATGCTCCTGCATGTCGATCTCATCAAATTCAACCAGATGGTGCGTGAGGCCGGGAAGAGGAGTGATGAGATCGACCGGCTGATCACGGCGCTCGGCGAGCTGGAGGCGCTGATCAGCATCGTGTGCTATCGTGCATCCCTCGACCGGATCGATGACAACACCTGGTGCGTGCCCGCTTTCCATGAGGATAAACAGCTTACGGTCAGGGAACTGAGGCATGTCCTCATCGAAGAAGGAGCCGTGCCGAATTCCATCTCCATCACGCGTGATGTGCTGCTGACCGGGTCCAATGCCTCGGGAAAATCCACCTGGCTGAAGGCCCTGGGACTTGCGGCGGTCATGGCGCAGACGGTCCATACGGTGACGGCGGCTTCCTACGAATCGTTTTTCTGCCGCACCTATTCTTCCATGGCGCTGCAGGATGATCTGCAGGCGGGAGAAAGCTATTATATCGTCGAGATCCGTGCGCTCGGCAGGATCCTGCAGGCGGCGGAGGAGGAACAGGCACCAATGATCCTCTGCTTCATCGATGAAGTCCTGCGCGGGACCAATACGATCGAGCGGATCGCGGCTTCCGCCCAGATCCTCCGGTATTTTGCCGGGAAACGGGCGCTTCTGTTTGCGGCGACACATGATACGGAGCTCACGACGCTGCTTGAAGGACTTTATGACAATTACCATTTTGAGGGAACCCTGACAGAAGAGGATGTCCATTTTGACTATCTGCTGAAAGAGGGTCCTTCCGTAACGCGCAATGCGATCGGTCTCCTCAGACGGTTCTCCTATGATCCGGAGATCACAAAGAGAGCCGAAGCGATGGCCGCTCATTTCATCCGGACCGGAGAATGGGTGGCGGATCCGGCGGAGGCGGGATCGTGATGCACGTATCGATCTATACGGACGGCTCGGCCCGCGGCAACCCGGAGGGTCCGGGCGGTTACGGCGCGATCATCCGTTATGTGGATCCCTCGGGGATTGTCCATGAGCGGGAATACGCACAGGGCTACGATAAGACCACCAACAACCGGATGGAGCTCATGGGGGCCATTGTCGCGCTCGAACACCTGACAAAGCCCTGCGAGGTAGATCTATACAGCGACTCGCAATATCTCATCAATGCGATGACGAAGGGGTGGCTCGCCAAATGGCAGAGGAATAACTGGAAAACGAGCGGCAGGGATCCGGTGAAGAATAAGGAACTGTGGCTCAGGCTCACGGATGCCGCGGCGATCCATACGGTCAACTGGCAGTGGGTGCGCGGCCACGCGGGACATCCGGAGAACGAGCGCTGCGACGAGCTGGCGACCACTGCGGCGGATGCCGATCCCGAAACACTTCTCCATGATGACGGCGGAGATCTCAAATAATTTTTTACAACCATCTTTCAATGTGATACAATACGTGCTATGGGCGACATTAACGATCTCTTAAATGTAGGCAACGGTATCTTAAACGACGTGACGCACGCCATCGAGACCGGCAATTTTGACGGCCTCGGAGCGCGTACGAAGGAGCGCGTCACCTTTGCGGCGACCCAGTTCACACAGACAGGCGTTCAGCCAGGCTACCGGGGCCCGATCCCGAGGCATACCGCACCGCTCAGGCAGACTGCCGGGCAGAGAGCCGGACAGCCCGGCAATATGACGGCAGCCTACAGGCAGCCCGGTTATCAGCCCTATCAGTACAATACGCCGAACGGCTCTTATTTCCTCGCCAGACCGCAGAGACGGCTTGCGGGTGTCGGTCAGATCGTTCTGGGTTCCATCGGCACCTTTATCGGCGGGATCGGCGCCCTTTCCTCCTTTGGCGCTGCCGTGACTGCCAGCGCGGTCGGAGATATCGCGGGTGCCGGGATCATCGGAGCAGCGGCCGCGGGGACCGGGATCTTCTTCTCCGCGATCCTGTTCATCTCTCTCGGGGTACTGCGTTCCGGTATCAAGATGAAGAATCTGATCCGGCGCTATTATGAATACGGAGCCGCAGTCGGCGGCGCCGAATATTTCAATATCGAACAGCTCGCGGGTAAAGTCGGGACGACGGCCAGGGAACTGACGAGGGATCTGGAGACGATGATCCGCAAGCATATCCTGCCGGGCGCCAGGATGGACCGCAAGAAGACCACCTGCATGCTCACGGACCGCGCCTATCAGCAGTACCAGCAGGCGGAGCAGAGCCGTGTCGAACGCGAGGCGCAGGCACAGATGCGCGGAGAGCCGGTAATCGACACCAAGAAGGAAGCGGATTCCGAGGTGAAGCGCATCCTTGATGACGGCAACCGTGCGATCATCCAGGTCCGCGCGATCAATGACGAGATCCCGGATACGCAGATCATGTCCGACAAGCTCTACCGTCTGGAAGAGATCATGCGCAGGATCTTTGAGCAGGTGCAGAAGGATCCGACCAGCGCGCCGGATCTCAGACGTTTCATGGATTATTATCTGCCCACCACCACCAAACTGCTCACTGCCTATGTGGAACTCGACAGGCAGCCGGTGCAGGGCGAGAATATCAAGAAGACCAAGGCGGAGATCGAGACCTCGCTCGACACGATCAACGATGCCTTTGAACAGCTCCTGGACGGCATGTTCTCCGATATGGCCATGGATATCTCCACCGATATCTCGGTCATGAAGACAATGATGAAGCAGGATGGCCTGTCGCAGGATGACGCACTGTTCGGGAACGGCCCCGTGCCGCAGCCCGAAGGACTGAAATTCGGAGAGTAGATCTCGCAGATAGAGTAACCGTTCCATCAATCAAGCACAAGAAAGGAAGAAGATCATGGCGGAAGCATTGGAAGAAATGGCAGTATCCACCCTCACATTCAACGCCGAAGAGGCGGCCGCGGAGGCACCGAAGCCCGCCGCAGCGCCCGTATCGACGGAGGAGCGCAATCAGACCATGGCGAACGATGCGCAGCTGACCCCCGAGGAGATGGCGCAGGTCGACGCTTTCGTCACGCAGATCGATCTGTCCAATTCCCAGGCCATCATGAACTACGGCGTAGGGACACAGAAGAAGATGGCGGATTTCTCCGAGAAGGCCATTGACAATGTCCGTTCCAAGGATATGGGAGAGGTCGGCGCCATGTTAAGCGGCCTCGTCACCCAGCTCAAGGATTTTGATGTGGACGAGAACGACAAGGGTCTCAAGGCACTCTTCAAGAAGGGCGGCAACAAGATCGTCGCGATGAAGGCCAAGTATGCCAGAGTCGAGACCAATGTCAATGCGGTCACCTCCGAGCTTGAGAAGCACCAGGTGCAGCTCATGAAGGACGTGGAGATGCTCGACCGCATGTACGAGCTCAACGCGAATTACTTCCGCGAGCTCACCATGTATATCATCGCCGGTAAGAAGCGTCTGGAGAAGGCGCGCAATGAGGAACTGCCGGCCCTTCAGAAGAAGGCCGAGGAATCGGGCCTGCAGGAGGACGCACAGAAAGCCAAGGATTTCGCCGATCAGTGCGCCCGCTTCGAGAAGAAGCTGCATGATCTGGAACTGACCCGGACGATCGCGATGCAGACCGGTCCGCAGATCCGCATGGTACAGAGTTCCGATACGGTCATGGCGGAGAAGATCCAGTCGACGATCGTGAACACGATCCCGCTGTGGAAGAATCAGATGGTCATCGCGCTCGGCGTCGAGCATGCATCTCAGGCGGCCAGGGCGGAGCGTGAGGTCAATGACATGACCAACGAACTGCTCAAGAAGAATGCGGATAAGCTCAAGGTCGCGACGATCGAAGCGGCCAGGGAGAGCGAGCGCGGCATCGTCGATATCGAGACCCTGCGTCATACCAACGAGCAGCTGATCTCCACGATCGACGAGGTCATGGCGATCCAGAAGGAAGGCCACGACAAGCGTGTCGCGGCGCAGCAGGAACTCGTGGATATCGAGAACCAGCTGAAGCAGAAGCTGCTCATCGCGGCAAAGGCACAGTGAGGCAGAACGGACATGGAGACGATCGAATTCCGGTACGATACGCAGCTGCTGCTTGACAAGTACGGTCTGGACGAGGATGAAGCGGACGATCTCGTGGATGAGATCCGCGATCATATCATCGCCACATTTCAGGGCGACAGCCTGCTGGTAGCCGGAGACACGGGTGAGGATGCCGTGGGCGGCGCCAAGGCGGTCATCAAGCTGCATTATCATACCAATGAGCCCTGGCTGGTCCTTGCTTATTGCAGGACGCTCGGCGAGATCTACGACATCGTCGTGGAGGACATGCAGCGCCAGACCAACGGACTGCAAGGGTGAGCAGATATTACATCTCCGACTGTCACTTTTTCCATGATGCCCTGAACCGGCAGATGGACTGCAGAGGCTTCGCCGATGCGGAGGAGATGAACCGTGTGATGCTCGAGCGCTGGAATGCGCGCGTGAAGAAAAAGGACGAGGTCTATATCCTCGGGGATTTTTCCTACGGAAATGCGGAAGAGACGAACCGGATCCTGGATGCGATCCACGGTCGTCTCTTTTTGCTGCGCGGCAATCATGACCGGTTCATTAAGAGCAGGGAGGCGCACACGGACCGTTTTGAGTGGATCCGGGATTATGCGGAGGTGCATGACAACAACCGGCGCGTGATCCTGTGCCATTATCCCGTCATGTTCTATAACGGACAGTACAGGAGACAGCCGGCGAAGACCGGCGGATTTGGCGATCCGGCTGATATCCCCGCGGACGACCGCATGCCCCGTACCTGGATGCTTTACGGCCATGTGCATGATACGGTGGACGAACGCCTCATGCGGCGGTTCATCGCGATGACCAGAGAGACCGTGCGTACCGACAGAGAGGGGCAGGAGTATCATATCCCCTGCCAGATGATCAACTGCTATTGCGGTTATTCGGATTATGTACCGCTGTCACTGGATGAATGGATCGAGAATGACAGAAAACGGCAGGAGGGATCCGGAAACGGTCCCTGACCCGGGCTGTTACTGACAGAGCGCCAGAACCGCACGTACGATCCCCTCGGCATCCGTGGGGATCGTTTCCGTTCCGGGGATGGAAACGGATGCCTGTCCGTCCCGGATCACTCCTTTCGCATAGCGGAGCAGGATCTCGGAGGAGGTGAACCGTACGGTATTGTCCTCCGCGCCCAGGACAACGGCCACGAGATCGTGCGGGTTGCCGGCGTCATCCGCCGTGCGCATGACACTCACGAGGCAGGAGCCCGCCATATTCGTGGTGCCCGTCTTCAGACCGATGACTTCCGGCTCATTGTAGAGCAGTGCATTGGTCGTTTTGATGTCCATATGGAAGCTTGTCATCGGGTATTCCTTCTTTGAGGTGATCTCCGTGATCTGCGGGTAGACATTCAGGATATGCATGCACAGCTTGAACATATCCTCCGCACTCATGTGATTCTGCATCTTGGCGGTGGACACCGCATCCGCAAATACCGGCAGTCCGTTGCAGTTATAAAATGTCGTCTCTTCGGAGAGACCGATATCGGCGGCTTTTCGGCGCATCCGCTCGACAAATGCGGACTCGCTGCCGGATACATATTCGGCGAGCGCCAGCGCACATTCGTTGCTGGATGCGATGAGCATCCCGTGCAGGAGCTCCGTCACATCCGTTACGGTCCCTTCCTCCATGGGGATCATGCGGTCCTGCCCCTGGGAGAGGAGGGCGGCGTTCGCGGAGATCGTGACAGGATCGTGGATCCCGATCTCTCCGGCGGCGACGGCATCCATGATGACGGCATAACTCATGAGCTTTGTCGTGCTCGCGATCGGGATCGCGAGATTCTGCCTGTGGCCCGCGAAGATCTCGCCCGTCGTAGCATCACCGACGATCGCGCCGCGCATCTCATCATAGAAGCCGGAGGAGGTCAGGTCCTCGAGATCCACCCGGAAAGGGGCCCCGGTATCAATGACGAGGGTCCCGCCCTGCATCGAGAGATCCAGATCAAAGAGCAGTGCGAAATCCAGCAGATTGATGAAGCAGTCGGTCTTGCCCTCGGGATTCTTCCCGATGAAGGTGTAATACTTCACATTCTGCCCGTTGAAGGTCATGCTGTTGGCCTTGAGATCCGCCGTGGAATAAGGCGTATCCGGCGAAGCGTAGAAGGGAATGTTTTCGCCCCCGACGGGACTGTAGGAGCCGGGAGAGTCGATCGTGATCCCTTCGGAGGATACCGACAGCGAGAAGGCACGCTCCGAGCCGTCAAGCAGCATCGCCAGATCCCGAAGCGAAAGATAGCGGTTATTGGAGTATTCGTAATTGATGGATTTGACGGTCAGGCTTTCTCCGCCGTTTTTGACTCTGGCCGGCAGATTTTCCACGATCTTGTGGTTCTTTGCGGCGTGTGCCGTGAGTACAAGAGGGAGCCGGCCTGACGGGGACGTGACGGCGTCACCGGAGGATGCACGGGAATAGATATATTGCGCGGCCGGTGTATCGGCTCCCGGCAGCTTTCCGGCATCAAGGATCAGCAGATGCTCGTTCACAGCATAAGAAAATGAACTGCCGTCTTCAAATGAGAGGATCTCCTCCTCGGTATGAAATCTGCCGCTGTCCTCGTATCGATCCTTCAGATCGGTCAACGGCGGCATCAGTTCGGGACCGTGGAGCTTTAAGTATTCCTCCGGAGTGAGGGACAGTGCCTCCTGAAAGAGGCCGTTCACATCCTGACCTTCCGGCAGCTCCTTGCCGGACGCTTTGATCCGGATGCCGATGAGCTCGAGGACCGCGTCCGCCAGTGCTTTTCTGGCAGTTGTCTCCGCATCGATATAGGAACTGTCATCCACACGGATGCTGTAATCCGTACCCTGCAGGGAGAGGGAGATCCCGACCGGGAGATGCCCGATCCGGTCGGAGAGACGCACCTGATAGCCCATGGCCGCACCGTCGATCCAGGATCTGGCGTTTTCCCGTACGGTCGGAGAGACATCTTCCTCGCGTTCCCAGATGCCCGGCAGGAGCGTCGCGGGCTGCGGGATCCGGCGGTAGAGCAGGACACAGAGACAGCAAAGAGCGGCGATGACGGGCAGCAACAGGATCAGCACCGGCAGCGCACCGGCGCCTCTTTTTTTCTTTTTCTTCCTGCGTTTTACCGGACGCGGTCTGCGCGCCGGTTCCTCGTAGGGTTCGTAATCGTCCAGAAAATCATTCATGGGTCATATTCTAACAATTTTGACTGTTTCTGTCGAGAGCAAGGTGTGTTACAATGTTGAAGTCTTTATACGGAACGATCGAAGATACAATTGCATCCAAACTGACATTAAGGGAATCCTGCATTATGAAAAAAGGCTTATCACTGCGCACGATCCATATATGGCTGATCATCACCATGGTCGTCATGTCCGGAACGGTCCTTTATGCGACCTACCGGCTGACGAACACATTTCTGCGCCTTGCGCAGGCAGAGGAGGTGCACACGGAGCTTGACCGTGCCGCGCGTGAGCTGATGGATGCGTCGGATTATCTGACCGAACAGGTACAGCGTTTTACGATCCGCGGTGACAAGCGGTTTCTGGATCAATATTTCACGGAAGCCTTTGAGTCCAACAGGCGGGAGGAAGCGATCGAGCGGATGGACGTGAATGCGGAAACGCAGGCAGCGCTCGCCAAGCTGAAGGAAGCGATGAGCCATTCCGTGTCGCTCATGGATCAGGAATACTATGCCATGCGGCTGGTGATCGATGCCAGGGGCTATAAGAGCTATCCCAGGGTACTGGATCAGATCGTAATAAGTGATGAAGATGCCGCACTGGATCCGGAGGATAAGATCCGGCGCGCCACGGAGCTGGTGCTCAATGACGATTATTATGAACAGAAGGATCAGATCAGACAGGGCATGCGTGACAGCCTGAAGGAAGTCGATCTCCTCATGAACAGGACCAAGACGGAAGAACTGGATATGCTGAACCGCGAACTGCTGTTTGTCCGGATCGTCATCGTGATCCAGGTACTCTCCATTCTGATCATGCTGCGTCTGACATCAGTACTCGGGATCCGGCCGGTCCTCAGAGCGGTGGACAGGATCAAGGAGGACAGTCCGATACCGGAGGCAGGCGCGAACGAATTCCGTTATCTCGCCAAGGCTTACAACAAGATGTATGCCCGTTATAAGACGAGCCTGGAGCATCTGAGCTACAAGGCGTCCCATGATGAACTGACAGGCGCCTACAACCGGGCGGGGTATGACCTGCTGCTCTCGAGCATCGACCTGTCGACGACGTATATGATGCTGCTGGACGTCGATAATTTCAAGACGATCAATGATACCTACGGTCATGAGACCGGCGACCGGGTCCTCATCAAACTGGTGCAGGTCTTAAACAGCATCTTCCGCGACGATGACTGCATCTGCAGGATCGGCGGTGACGAATTTGTCATCTTCATGGTACATTCCTCCGGCATGCAACGCAGACTGATCGAATCCAAGATCGAGCAGATCAACGAGGAGATGGAGAACACGGCTGACAGTCTGCCGCCTGTCACGATCAGCATCGGGATCGTGAACGGACGGGATGTCACGGATCCGGAGAGTATCCTCGACAAAACGGATGCCGCCATGTATGAATCCAAGAAGCGCGGTAAAAACACATATACCTTCTACACAAAACAGGGGCAGGGATAAAGCCATGCGGATCGAAGGAAGCGCCATCCTGAATATGTCATTTGCTGCGGTTACGGCTCTGACAGGCAGGATCTGGTTACTTATCCTGCTCATAATTCTCGCGCTGTTTCTGCTGGCAGCCGGTATCAGAGCCTATATCGGAATCCGCACACGCACGCTCGCGAAAAAGAGCAGGGAGGCGGAGGAGAGGTTCAGACAGACAGCGGAAGCTTTTGCCGCGGCCGTGGATTCCCTGGATCCCTGTATTGTCGGGCATTCGTTCCGTGTGGCGGATTATGCGAGACGGATCGCTGAGGCGGCAGGCAAGTCAAAAGCGGATTGCGAAAAGATCTATTACTGCGCGCTTTTACATGATGCAGGGATGATAGACGTCCCGGCAGAGATCCTGACAAAGAACGGGAAGCTCACGGAGGAGGAAACGGACAGGATCAGGAAGCATCCGCTCACCGGCTCTCATATCCTGGAGCGGATCGGTTCTTCGCCCTGGCTCGCTCTCGCCGCGCGCTATCACCATGAGCGCTATGACGGCAAGGGGTATCCGGAGGGGCTGAAAAGAGAAGAGATCCCGGAAAGCGCGAGGATCATCGCAGTGGCCGATGCCTATGATGCCATGACTTCCGACCGCAGCTACCGGCCTGCGATGCCGCAGCATATCGTGCGTAAGGAACTGATGAAAGGCAGCGGCACACAGTTTGATCCCGTTTTTGATCTGATCATGATCCATATGCTCGATCTGGATACGGATTACCGGATGAGGGATACCAAAACGGACAGTTTAGCCGCCTCGGACACCATCCGCTGCGAACGGATCTATGAGGATTGCTCCGGCGGGATCTCCGTTACGACGCAGCCGGTCACGATCCGTTTCTGCAGTCAGCCCGATGAGTGGGTCTCCCCTTCGGACAGTCTGCCGACGCTGATCCTGTTTGATTCGCTGGACGGAAATGTGCATCCCGGCGAAGAAGACAATCAGAATCTCCTCTACTATGAATATGCGCGGATCCGCATGGACGGACTTGTGACAGAGCGCAATACGCGAAAAACGGAAGTACGGATCGAAGAAGGAGTAACGGATCTTAACCGGAGGGACCCCGGAGAGCAGGGCCGGCGTTATCTGATCGAAGGTGTGCGCTACAGGGATCATGCGCGTATCAGGATCTGTGATGAAAACCGTACGATCACGGTGATCCTGGCACTGCCGGATATGACTCGTTTCACCTATCTCTCGATCGGAGGAGAGCATTGCTCAGTCAGCAATATCCGTACGGAGACGGCAAACACGGAAGCGGATAACGATACCATCCCGCGGATCGCCGAAGAGATCAGTTATATCAGGAACTCACGGGAAGGAAATATCCCGAATATCCAGATCAACGGCATGCGGACGGATGCGACGGAAGGGATCGCGATCGGTGACGGTCTGACGCTGCGTTTCCATATGATGAGCCTGCCGACCGCGAGGCTCATGTGGCACTGCGCTTTCTTAAGCCTGTTCTCTTCCAAAGACGGCCGGCTGGACGGCAAGGGATTCCGTGAGTACCTGCTGCTGCGTCTGGACGGCGAAAGTTCGGAGTCCGATGAACATGTGCAGAATGAGGTCCATGTCGAGAAAAACAATTATTTTTACGGCTGGGATGACTGGATCAGGCGGAACAAAGAGGGTGTGGACTGCGCCGTGACGATCGCTGTGGAGGACAACCGGATCATCATGCAGACGGAGACCAACGGGATCGCCATCCGGAGCGTCACGATGATCCGCGACAAGGTCAAAGATCTGTATATTGCCCTCACCGGAGACCAGTGCGCGATCACGGATATCCGGATCGAGAGGGCAGTGTGACGTGCGATCACCGGTATAAGGAGGAACTGATATGGCTCTGTTACAGGTAAACTATCTGTCCGCCGCATTATTCCGGACGGTGCCGGTGAATGTGATCCTGCCGGTCGACAGGATCGACTTCGAAAACGCGGCCTATCTCACCGGCGGACCGCGCAGGTTCAAAACGCTCTATCTGCTGCACGGTCTGCTTGGCAACTACACGGACTGGGTGAGCCGCACCCGGATCCAGTTGTGGGCGGAGGAGAGAGATCTCGCCGTCGTCATGCCCTCCGGCGACAATTCATTCTATTTCAAGGGAAAACTGCCGAATTCCGATTACGGCGCGTTTATCGGTAAAGAACTGCCTGAGATCACGAGAAGGATGTTCCCGCTTTCCGACAGACGTGAGGATACCTTTATCGCGGGGCTTTCCATGGGCGGATATGGCGCGATCCGGAACGGCATCGTCTATTCCGGGACATACAGTCATGTGGCGGGACTCTCCGCAGCGGTCCATCTGTTTGAGAACGCCGAAAGAAATGTGTTCGACCGTCTTCTGTTTGATGACGATGAGGCTGCCGCAAAGACCGACTTAAACCCCAGGGTGGCCTACGAAAACATGCTTGCGGAGAAGCGTCCTGAGCCGAGGTTCTATCTGGCCTGCGGGACACAGGACGATCTGTACGGCGTGAATGTAACCTATCGCGATTTTCTGCTGTCGCACGGTGCGGACGTGACCTGGGATGAGTCGGATGCCGGCCACGAATGGGACTTCTGGGATGAGCAGATCCGCAAAGTCCTTGACTGGCTGCCTTTGTAACCGAGATCCGTCACCGGGCGTCATCGGAGGCGGACAGGAGGCTCTTGACCGGATCGGTCTGATACGCAACAACTTCTGAGAATGCATACTTTCTGTTGACATCCCTTTTCCGGGCAACTATAATCACGTTAAGCAACGGGGCTGTATCCATGTGATGCAGTCTCGCTTTTTTTGCGGACAAAGGCGTTCTGCGGCAGCGATGCAGGACGCCTTTTGCGTTACATCGGAGAAATACGCGAGTATGCGGGATAAGGGAGGCGGTATGAGCGGAAACATAGCGATCATCACGGCAAGAGGCGGTTCCAAGAGGATCCCGAAAAAGAATATCCGGCCGTTCTGCGGGGTACCGATCATCGCCTATTCGATCAGAGCAGCTCTTGAGAGCGGACTTTTCGATATCGTCATGGTCTCCACCGATGATGAGGAGATCGCAGACATCGCCGGTAAATACGGCGCAGAGATCCCGTTTTTCAGAAGTGCCGCCAATTCCGACGATCATGCCACAACGGAGGATGCCGTGACCGAGGTACTGGAAAAATACAGGGAACAGGGCAGGACATTTGACGTCGCCTGCTGTATCTATCCGACGGCGCCCTTCATCACGGGGAAAAAACTGCAGGAAGCATACCGGATCCTGACTGCGGAAAACTGCGATACGGTATTTCCTGTGGTCCGGTTCTCATTTCCTCCGCAGAGAGGGCTTTATCTGACAGACGGATCCCTGAAGCCCGTGGAGCCGGATGCCTATATGATGCGCTCGCAGGATCTCATGCCGGTCTATCACGACTCCGGACAGTTCTATTTCTACCGTGTCGAGACTTTTTTAAGGACAGGCTCCACGATCGAAAACGCCAGAGGGATCCCCGTTGACGATCTGGAGGTACAGGATATCGATACGCTCACCGATTGGGAGATGGCGGAGATCAAATACCGGATCCTCCATAAGAACGATCTGCCGGAAGCGCACTTTTGAGACTGCCGCTCCTGTTTGCGTTATTCCTCTGTTTGTGATAATATATCCATTCGTGCGACAACTGTCACAAAGGAGGTGTGGGATGTCGATCAAAGACGTGTTATTCGGCTCCGAGGAGGAGCGTGCTGCGGACGAGAAGAGGATCGCGGACCTGGAAGAGGGGCATATCACCAAGGATATGCTGGTCGGCCAGATCGTCATGAAATATCCGGCCGCCGCGGATTTCCTCATGAGCTGCGGGATGGGATGCATCTTCTGCCCGTCGGCACAGATGGAAAGCCTTGAGCAGGCCGCCATGGTCCACGGGCTCGATGCGGATGATATCTGCGATGCCCTGAACGATACGATCTCCGGTAAAAAGGACACGCCGGCCGAAGAGGAGCAGGGAACGCTCGCGGCTTCCTCGGAGGCGCTGTAAGATGTGGTACGAGGAGAGCGTTTATTACCAGATCTACCCTCTGGGATTTGTCGGTGCGCCTTATCAGAATGACGGTGTGGAGCGGCACGGGATCCTCGCGGTCAGGGACTGGATCCCGCATCTCACAAAACTCGGCATCAACGCCGTTATCTTCAATCCGGTCTTTGAATCCGATACCCACGGCTACAATACGAGGGACTACCGGCTGATCGATAAGAGGCTCGGGAGCAACGAGGATTTCGCAGAGGTCTGCAAGTCCCTGCACGACGCGGGGATCCGGGTGCTGTTGGACGGTGTGTTCAATCACGCCGGCCGCGGCTTCTTTGCGTTTCAGGATGTACTGCAGAAGCGTTGGGATTCCGAATACAAAGACTGGTTCCATATCAATTTCGACGGCAATGACGGCTATAATGACGGTCTGTGGTATGAAGGCTGGGAGGGCAATTTTGACCTCGTGAAACTGAACCTCCGCAACGAGGCCGTGGTGAACTATCTGCTGGAGAGCGTGAAATACTGGATCGACACCTTCGGGATCGACGGACTGCGCCTCGATGTCGCCTACATGGTGGACCGCGATTTCCTGAAGCGCCTGCGCAGCGCCACTGCCTCATGGAAGGAGGATTTCTTCCTCTACGGCGAGATGCTGCACGGGGACTACAAGCAGATCATGAACCCGGAGATGTGCCACAGCGTCACCAACTACGAGTGCTATAAAGGTCTGTATTCCAGCTTTAACTCCGCAAATCTCTTCGAGATCGTGCATTCCCTGAAACGGCAGTTCGGTCCGGAGCCCTGGTGTCTCTATACGGGCATGAAACTCATGAATTTTGTGGACAACCACGATGTAACGCGGGTCGCGAGCATTCTGCAGAATCCCGCGCATCTGCCGTTGATACATGCGATGCTCTTCGGCATGCCGGGCATGCCGATCCTCTATTACGGCAGTGAGTGGGGAGCGACGGGCGATAAATCCGCAGGAGATCCCGCGCTCAGGCCGCATTTTGACAAGCCGGAGTGGAATGAACTGACGGATCAGATCGCGGCCATGGTCAAAGCAAGACGCGAAAGCCGGGCGCTGGCGTACGGCTCCTTTAAAGACCTTGTACTGCAGAACAGATTCTGCGTCCTGGAACGGGAGACCGACGGGGACCGCGTTATGATCGCCGTCAATATGGACGATCATGAGGTTACGGCGCATTTTGATGCCAGAGCGGGACGCGCCAGGGATCTGATCTCCGGCGAGACCATCGATTTCGGCGGGGGCCTCAGGATCCCGTCCATGGGCGCTTATCTGCTGCAGCCCTATTGAGGAACAGTCATGCAGGAAGTGATCCGGATCAAATATTTCTCGGATGCGATCGAGCATCTGGCCTATATCGACGGCAAGAGCGACTGGATCGATCTGCGTGCCGCCAAACGCGTGGAACTCAAAAAGGGGGAGTGGAAACTGATCCCGCTCGGGGTGGCCATGCAGCTGCCCGAGGGATATGAGGCGCATATCGTGCCAAGAAGCTCCACCTATAAGAATTTCGGCATCATCCAGACGAACCATATGGGCGTGATCGACAATTCCTACAGCGGGGACAACGATCAGTGGTATTTCCCGGCGCTTGCGATGCGAGATACCGTGATCGAAGTCAATGACCGCATCTGCCAGTTCCGCATCATGAAGAACCAGCCGGCCATCCTGTTCGAGGAATGTGAACATCTGTCTGATACAGACCGCGGCGGCTTCGGGAGCACGGGGAAGAACTGATCATATTTTTTTCAGATATTGAACACAATTTGTACACATTTGCGTGATTTAATCATGCGGTAACATAAGATCTGACGGAACTTGTCAACAGGAGGAGAGACGTGATCGAGGTAAAAGGGATCGTAAAGCGCTACGGCGGTCATACGGCCGTGGACCATATCAGCTTTACGATGGAGAAGGGCAAGATCTACGGATTCCTCGGGCCCAACGGTGCCGGGAAATCCACGACGATGAACATCATGACGGGCTATATCGCCGCCAGCGAGGGCACCGTATCCATTGAGGGCTTTGATATCCTGAAGAAGCCCGAGGAAGCCAAGAAGCATATCGGCTATCTGCCGGAACTGCCGCCGCTTTATCAGGATATGACGGTGCTCGAATATCTGCGCTTCGTGGCGGAATTAAAGCGTGTCCCCAAGGCGGAACGCCGCGATCAGATTGCGCGGGTCCTCAAGATGACCATGCTGGGTGACTATCAGGGACGCCTGATCAGGAATCTCTCCAAGGGTTACAAACAGCGCGTGGGCCTCGCACAGGCCCTCATCGGGTCTCCCGAGGTGATCATCCTGGATGAGCCTACGGTCGGACTCGATCCGCAGCAGATCCTCGAGATCAGGGATCTCCTGCGTTCCCTTAAGGAAGACCATATCATCATGCTGAGCTCCCATATCCTGTCGGAGGTGAATGAGATCTGTGATGAGGTGATGATCCTGTCGCACGGACATCTGGTGGCGAGCGGGACACCGCAGGAACTGGAGAAGATGATGGATCAGTCCGTCACGGTCAAGATCGTCGTGCTCGGCAATGAGGATGCCCTGCGTGCCGCGCTGGAAGGCGTTGAACATATCGCCGGGATCAGCTGCGTGACCGACGGCCCGGCTGTATCCGCGACGATCACAACGGAAAACCTGTCTGCGAAAAAGCAGGAGACCGCCCGGACGGAAGCGGAAGAAGAAACGGCCCGGGTGGAAGAAACCCATGCCGAAGAGCCGCAGGAGCAGGTTCCCGACAGTACTGAGATCACCGGCACGGATGAAACCGCAGAGAATAAGGATGTACAGGAACCCGCGGAGAACGATGAGATCCCTGCGGCCGATGAGACTCCCGCACAGAGCGCATCGGAGCAGGATGCCGCACAGATCCGCGTCGAGATCGCCCGTGCGATCGCATCCGCAGGACTCCCCGTCCTGTATATGAACACCGAGACCCATTCACTGGAAGAGGTCTTCCTCGAGCTCACCGGTTCCGAAGGTGCACAGTTTCTACCTGCCGATATGATCGCGCAGGAGGAGACGGACGATGCTTCGGATGCGCCGGAGACGGAGGAAGCATCTGACGGATATACGGAGTCCGCAGAAGAGGATTCGTCTGCGGATACGCAGCCTGACACAGAGGAAGAAGCGGGAGAGGAGGCAGCACAATGATCGCGATCTATAAGAGAGAGCTGAGCTCCTATTTCCGCACCGTTATCGGAGAAGTCTTTATCGGACTGAATTTCCTGATCTTCGGGTTCTTCTTCTTAAGATACAACCTGCTCGGACTGTCCTCCAACCTAAACGGTGCGCTGTATAACACGGCCTTTATCGGACTGATGTTCATGGTCCCGCTTCTCTGCATGCGGTCGTTCTCGGAAGAGAAGCGGTTGAAGACCGATCAGCTCATCATGACAGCGCCCGTGAGCGTGGCCGGCATTGTTTTCGGCAAATTCCTCGCGATCGCTACGGTGTTTTCGCTCCCGACCGCACTTACCCTGATCCTGCCGCCCATCATGGGCCGGTTCGGAGATGTGCCTTACCTCTGGAACTATGCGGATATCCTGGACTACTGGCTCTACGGCCTCATGATCATCTCGATCTGCATCTTCATCTCCTCGCTGACGGAGAATCAGATCGTCGCCGCGGTCATCTCCGTGGTCGTGCTCCTTGCCTGCAATCTGCTCGGAGAGACCTTTGAGGGGATCAAGATCTCCTGGCTGAAGGACATCCTGAATTCGACGATCAATTTCAACGGCAGGCTCATGACGATCTATATGGGCAGCTTTGATCTCACCAGTATCGTCTTCTTCGTCTCGGTTACGGTCCTCTTCCTGTTCCTCACCGGACAGGTCCTGCAGAAGCGCCGCTTTACCGTTTCCAAAGGGAATCTTACGATGACCGCCTACAGTTCCGCGACGATCCTGCTCGTGATCGCGCTTGTGGTAGGCGCCAATGTGGCGATCCTGCAGATACCGGATGAGATCCGTGAAGTCGATCTCACTTCGAGCCGCATGTATTCCCTCTCCAAAGAATCCAAAGAGATCGCGGCGGGGATCACGGACGATGTGACACTGTATTTCCTTGCAAGGGAGAATGACGAGGCTTCCGAGACAAGAGATCTCACGGTCGACAGGATCCTGAAGAATTACGCGGCGGCCGGCAGTCATGTGACGCTCACCTATATCGATCCCGCCGCCAATACGAAGTTCTACCAGAAATACACGGACACGGATCCCGGCTATTCCGGTGTCATCGTGGTCAACGGCACGAACGGCAGGAGCAAGGCCGTCCCGTATAATGACATGTATCAGAAGGACTTCGATTATCAGACCTATTCCCAGCGCACCACGGGCTCCGATATCGAGGGACAGATCACCGGCGCTCTGCAGTATGTGACGATGACCGAATCGGATCTCGTACAGGCCTATGCCACGTCCGGGCACGGCGAAATGGAGCTGGAGAACTATTACACGAAGATCCTGGAGAATGCGAACATCCATCTGCAGGGACTGGAGCTCTTAAAGGAGGGACAGGTCCCGGAGGACTGCGGCCTGCTCATCATCGATGCACCGCGTTATGACTTCACCCCCAGCGAAGAGGAAGCCGTTGAGGACTATCTGTCAAAGGGCGGCGATATCCTGATCGTTTCCGCACCGGATGCGATGCCGGGCTCCATGCCCAATTTCAACAAGCTCCTGGCATGGTACGGCCTCTCCCTGACGGACGGTGTGGTACTCGATTATACGCAGGGCAATTACTATGCGACCTTCGGGACACCGAGCTACCTGCTGCCGAACCTGAGTCTCGATGACGAGATCACCTCCGAGATCGCGAACAGTGCGCTGCAGACCGTCTTCATGCCGGAGGCGCAGGGCATCCTGTTTGACGAACAGGATGAGATCTCCTATACGAGGCTCCTCACCTCATCGGATGAGTCCTTCATCAGCTCGGACCCGCAGGATGCGGAATCCGCGAGCTATACGATGGGTATCCGCGCGGAGAAGACGCTCGATTCCGGCATGTCGATCGCCGTTGTCTACACGAGCGCGATGATGTTCACCAATCAGGCGGACGATCTGATCGCCGGCATGAACCAGAAGCTCTTTGATCACACGATCCGGGCGCTGGCCGAGCTTTCGACCGATTTTGTGACGATCCCCGTGAAGTCGATGGATTCGTATCTCACGATCCCCATGACTATCGGCAATGTCCTTTCAGTCGTCGGATTCATCTTCATCGCTGCCGTTGTCATCTTTGCCCTGGGCATCGTCATCTGGGCGGGCCGCAGAAAGAAATAAGGAGGATCCATGAAGATCAGGACCAGATACGCACCAAGCCCCACCGGGCGCATGCATGTAGGCAATCTGCGCACCGCGCTTTATGAATGGCTCATCGCCAGACATGAGGGCGGGGACTATATCCTGCGCATCGAGGACACCGATCAGGAACGCTTTGTGGAGGGCGCCACGGAGATCATCTACCGCACCCTGCAGGCGGCCGGGATGGATCACGATGAAGGTCCCGATGTGGGCGGTGATTTCGGCCCCTATGTCCAGAGTGAGCGTGTAAAGAGCGGTATCTATCTGGAATACGCGAAAAAGCTCATCGACAGGGGCGAAGCCTATTACTGTTTCTGCACGCAGGAGCGCCTAAACAGCCTGAAGCAGAATATCGACGGCAAGGAGATCATGGTATACGACAAGCACTGTCTCTCGATCGATCCCGCAGAGGCACAGAGGCGTGTGGATGCCGGCGAGCCCCATGTCATCCGCCAGAACAATCCCAAGGAGGGCACAACCAGCTTTACCGATGTCCTCTACGGCGAGATCAGCGTGGATAACGCGGAACTGGACGATATGATCCTCATCAAGTCCGACGGCTATCCGACCTATAATTTCGCCAATGTGGTGGACGACCATCTGATGGGGATCACCCATGTCGTGAGAGGAAATGAGTATATCTCCTCCACGCCGAAGTACAACCGTCTCTATGAGGCCTTCGGCTGGGAGATCCCGCAGTACATCCATCTGCCGCTCATCACGGACAGCGAGCACAAGAAACTCTCCAAGCGTGCCGGCGACACCTCCTTTGAGGATCTGGTGGAGCACGGATATCTGCCCGAGTGCGTGGTCAACTTCGTGGCGCTGCTCGGATGGTCCCCGGAGGACAACAAGGAGATCATGTCCTTGCAGGAACTTGTGGAGAAGTTTGATTACCACCGCATCAGCAGGTCGCCTGCCGTCTTTGATTATCAGAAACTCAAGTGGATGAACGGCGAGTACCTGAAGGCGATGGATCCCGACAGATTCTATCAGATCGCGGAATCTTTCATCAAAGAGACGCTGCCCGGTCTTACGGAAGCGCAATATCGCAAAGTCTCCGCCATGGTGCAGTCCCGCGTGGAACTGCCGCAGGAGATCCCGGATATGATCGGCTTCTTCCGCGCACTTCCGGAATATGACACCGCACTTTACTGTCATAAGAAGATGAAGACGGACGAAGCTTCGTCGCATCAGGTTTTGCAGGAGATCCTGCCGTTCCTCGAGGGCCTTGACGATTATTCCAATGATCCCGTGTATGCCGCGATCAGCGGCTGGATCGCCGACAAGGGGTATAAGAACGGTTATGTCCTCTGGCCGCTCCGGATCGCGTTATCCGGGCAGGCGACAACACCCTGCGGTGCGACGGAGATCCTGGAACTGTTAGGCAAAGAGGAATCTCTCTCCCGGATACGAAAGGGGGTCGAAATGCTTGGCGGATAAGATACCGCATATCGGCGCGAACGCTTCGCAGATGAAAGCGATCGCGCACCGCGCGGGTCCCGCAATGGTGCTGGCGGGACCCGGCAGCGGAAAAACCTTTGTCATCACACAGCGCATCCGATATCTCATCGAAGTCAGTCACACAGATCCTTCCACCATCCTCACCATCACATTTACCAAAGCAGCCGCCGCTGAAATGCGCAGCCGTTTCATGAAACTCACGGAAAACCGCTATCCGGAGTGTGTATTCGGTACTTTTCATTCCGTATTTCTCCATATTCTCACAACATACAGGGACAGCACGGGGCAGGAGCAGGTAAAGATCATCCCGGAGCAGGAGAAATACCGGATCATCAGGATGAGTCTCACGGATCAGAAGTTGCGGCATCCGGAGTTTGTCGTCACATCGGAGCTTGCCGGACAGTATCTCTCGGAGATCGCGAAGCGGAAGGGAAACGCCTCTTCAAACGAAGACGGGTCCGGCAGAATGCAAGTGGCTGACTGCAGAAGAATGAGGCAGCAAGGGCTTGGGGCGGCGATGCATGAAATGAAAAATGCGTCGGACAAAGCCAATGAAAGTGCTGTCCCGTTCCCGGAAGTCTTTGAGGAAGTCAGCACGGACTATGAGGCGCGTCTGAAAGAACTGGGCTATATCGACTTCGAGGATATGCTCCTGGACTGTCTGCAGCTTTTTTCCGAAAACGCGCAGGTATTGGATCTCTGGCGCAGACGATTCCGTCATATCCAGATCGATGAATATCAGGATATCAACCGGGTCCAGTACGAGGTGATCCGGCTGCTTGCCTTCCCGGCGGACAATCTGTTCGTGGTCGGGGACGATGACCAGTCCATCTATGCGTTCCGCGGTTCGGATCCGTCCTATATGCTCGGGTTTGAGCAGGCATATCCGGAGGCAAGGGTTTACCGGCTTGACCGCAATTACCGCTGCAGAAAAGAGATCATCGATGCGTCATCGCTCGTCATCGGGCAGAATAAGAACCGGATCGAGAAAACGCAGACCGCAGGGCGCGATGATGCCGGAGAAGTGTTGCTCAACGAATATCCGACAGCGGCAGAGGAGACCGCGGCGATCGCAGCCTGGCTGCGGGACGGCACAAATGACAAAGCCATCATCGTGCGCACGAATCATCAGGCGGCATCCCTTGCGGAACAGCTCCGCGCCAGCGGTGCGGATGTCTGCGGCTATGAACAGATCACCGGCCGTAAGACCGGAAGAGAACAGGTCGAGGATCTGATCGCATATTTAAAGCTTGCCTCCCCGCATGCGACACAGGAGGACTATTACCGCGTAATGAACCGGCCCGTCCGGTATCTGTCCAGAGAAAGCCTGACACAGAGCACCTTCTCCATGGAACGGGTCGAAGCCTGGTACAAAGACCGTCCGTCAATGCGTGAGAAGATCGCACGGTTCAAAAAGGATTTGAAGCTCATCGGCGGCATGCGGCCGGCCCTTTCGATCCGCTATATCCGCACGCAGATGGGTTATGATGCCTGGCTGAAAAAGGAGATCGGTGCGGATGCCTATGAAAAAGCCGCAGCCGTTCTGGATGAGCTGCAGAACAAAGCCCTGCAATACACCGGTTCCGACGCTTTTATCAGAGCCGTCACGATGGAGGAAGAGGAGCATAAAGAACGCCGGAAAGAACCTGTTTCCGCAAGGAAATGCACCGGCGTCCGGATCCTCACGATGCATGCCTCCAAAGGACTCGAGTATGATGCCGTGTGGCTCCCTGCGGTCAACGAGGGGCAGATCCCGTCCCGCAAGAGCATCCTGCCGGATGAGATCGAAGAGGAACGCCGCCTCTTCTATGTAGCCATGACGCGCGCCAGACACAGCCTGATCATCTCTTACCAGACCGGCACGGACAACTACCGCTGTGTGCCGTCCAGGTTTCTGAGACCGCTGTTGTAAATAATATTTCTTTATCATATCAAAGCCATATTTCCACTTGACGGTTGTGTAATATTGTGTATGATTTAAGGAGAGATTTATGCATCCGAGAAAAACTGCAATAAAAGAATTACAGGCGTGCGGATACATTTTTAAACGATATGGCAGAAACCATGACATATACTATAACCCTGACAAAAGATACTCTATTCCGTTGAAAAGGGGAAGTTTCGATGAAGAGGATCTTCGCTATATCCGTAAGGAGATCAGACAGGGCGGAAGATAGAGGGTGCGTGCTGCGAAAATGAAAGGGAGGTTGATCATATGAAGTATACCTATACAGCAACATTTGTACCGAATGATGATCAAAGCAAGTATTATTGCAGAGTTCCCGATCTGCCGGGATGTATCACGACCGGCAGGACCATCGATGAAGCAATAGAAATGATCACCGATGCCGCCAGCGGTTGGCTCGTTGTTGCCGAAGATGAAGGGGATGAGATCCCTGCCGCTACACCGCAGCATCTCATCGAGATCCCGGAACAGGGATTCTATTCAATCATCAGAGTCGATACACTGGCCTATCGGGCTGCTACCGACACAAAAGCAGTCCGCAAAAATGTTTCACTACCTGCCTGGATGGCGAGACTGGCAGACAAGCGAGGCATCAACTGCTCTCAATTATTGCAGGAAAGTCTGATCGCACGGTTTGGATGATAAGCTTTCGATACATGTTCTGATCACTTAACATTGGCGGTAGTGCTGATCGGATCATTTTTCTCCCCATTTCCTGCCGTTTGTGCTATAATTTATTATCTATTGCAAACAGACAGATACGGGAACGGGGAAGCGTATTTTGGGAATTGACAGGATAACGGTACTGCCGGATAACAGAACGGAGCCCAGGTGCTTCAGAGACGGGGAAGAGATCGTCTTCTGCGGGTATTTCCCGTCGGAAAAGGGCTGCGGGATCATCTTTTATGATGCTGCCGGACAGGACGCGGTACAGGTGAAACTCCCGGAGGAGTGCGGGATCGGCAGGCTCTATTCCGTGAGGATCACCGGCATACCGGCCGGTCATGACCGCTACCGTCTCTTTGACAGGAACGGTGATTTTGCGGATCCTTTCTCATTCCGCGTATACGGCCTCGGAACGATGGATGCGCACGATGAGTCGGTCATCTACGGCAGTGTCTTCAAGGGCGCTCCCGATGATTTCCTGAAGAAAACGCATGCCTCCCGCTTAAAGAGCAAGACACCGCCCTGTCAGGAGCTGATCTATCTGCTCCACGTCCGCGGATTCACCATGAGCCCCAGTGCCGGGATCGCCAAGGATCACCGGGGGACCTTTGCGGGGATCGTCGATAAACTCGATCATATCCTGTCGCTCGGCGTGACGGCGGTGGAACTGATGCCGTCCTACGAACTCATCGCCAGAGAGACCTATACACCCGAAACCTACGATCCGACGAAGGAAAAAACGCAGCCGGACAAAGATAAAGAGCCTGCGGAAAATGAGCCCGAGGAACGGATCAATTACTGGGGTTACAAGGAAGGCTTCTATATGGCGCCCAGGAGCGCCTATTCCGTGGCCGGTCCGGACCGGGATCCCTGCAGGGAGTTTCATGTCATGGCGGAAGCCCTGCACAAAAAGGGGATCGCGCTCATCCTGCAGTTCTGGTTCCCCAGAGAGTATCCCACCGCTGTCATCAGTGCCGTTCTGCGCCACTGGGTCCGCTTTTACGGCGTGGACGGCTTCCATCTGATCGGCGGGGGGCTTAATGTGGAGAGCCTGGCGGCGGATCCCGCACTTGCCGGGATCCGGATGTATTATGAGCAGGTCGATCCGTCCAGGATTGCCGGTGATCCGCGGATGTCCGCTGCATCATCAAAGAAACCGTCCAAGAATCTCTTCACCTACCGGGACGATTTCCGCACAGCAGCGCGCCGGTTCCTCAAATCGGATGACCACTCCCTGACCGCATTCTTCAATGCAATGATCAACAATGACGAGCGCACGGGACATGTGAATTATCTGGCGGATTTCGGCGGCATGCGCCTTGTGGACACCTTTTCCTATGAGCATAAGCATAATGAGGCCAACCGGGAGAACAACCAGGACGGCACGGACCATAATGACAGCTGGAACTGCGGCATCGAGGGCAAGACCCGCCGGACCGGCATCCTGAAGCTCAGGCGCAAGCAGATCTTCAATGCGCTCACGATGCTGTTTTTTGCGCAGGGCACACCAATGATCTATGCCGGCGACGAGTTCCTGCACAGCCAGGAGGGCAATAACAATCCCTATTGTCAGGACAATGCGATCTCCTGGATCAACTGGCGGCAGGAGAGCAGCGGGATGAGCGGGGATGTCGCGGACTTCGTGCGCTTCCTCTCCGATTACCGCAGGCACCATCATATGCTCACACAGGAGCAGCCGCTCAAACTCATGGACTACAAAGCCTTCGGCTACCCGGATCTGTCCGCGCACGGGCAGGATGCCTGGCAGCCTGATTTCTCCGGCTTCTCGCACAGTATCGGAATGCTCTATTGCAATCTCTATGCGAAAGAGCAGAGTCCTGCGTTCCTGTACTGCATCTATAACTGCCACTGGGAGGGCAGGCGTTTTGCGCTGCCCGCACTGCCCAAGCCCCTCACCTGGACGGCCGTCATCGATACCGCCCGGACGGGAGAGGAGACGAAGGAACGGCGGCTTACGGGTGAGAAATCCGTCGCGCTGCCGGGCAGGAGCATCCTGATCCTCGAATCCCGCGGCAAATACCGCATGAGCGGCCGCGAAGAAAGAACCCCCTTCTGATATGGATACGGTATTTGAAGGCTCCCTGGGTCCGCAGGCCATGCGCCGCGCGGGCAGTCAGATCGAGGCGCTCAAAGAGCGTCTGGGGCGTACGCCCACGGCCTGCGTCATCACCTTCGGCTGTCAGATGAATGCCAGGGACTCCGAGAAGCTCGAGGGCGTGCTCGCGGAGGCCGGTTTTGCGATCACGGACTCCGAAGACGCGGATTTCCTGCTCTACAACACCTGCACGGTGCGTGAGAACGCCGACAACCGCCTTTTTGGCAGGCTGGGCGCCAGAGGCAGCGAGCTGAAGCATTCTCCCTGGAAAAAGCTCGCAGTCTGCGGCTGTATGATGCAGGAGCAGATCAATGTGGAGAAGATCAAAAAGAGTTATCCCTATGTGGATCTGATCTTCGGCACGCATAATCTCTATACCTTTCCGGCGCTCTTGGATGCCGTTTACGCGCCCGAAAACGAAGGCGAGATGATCATCTCGATCCTCCCGGAGGCGGACCGCATCATGGAGGAACTCCCCGCAAGACGCAAATATCCGTTCAAGAGCGGCGTGAACATCATGTTCGGCTGTGACAATTACTGCACCTATTGCATCGTTCCTTATGTAAGGGGCAGGGAGCGCAGCAGAAAGAAGGCGGATATCCTCGCCGAGGTGCGCACGCTCGCAGCCGACGGCGTCCGGGAAGTGATGTTACTCGGGCAGAATGTGAATTCCTACGGGATCAAGGTCCCTGCGGGAGAAGAAGCGGACTACGGCACCTTTCCGGAGCTGCTCGCGGCGGTCGCGGAGACGCCGGGGATCGGCCGCGTGCGCTTTATGACCTCGCATCCCAAGGATCTGTCCGATGAACTCATCGAAGTCATCCGCACGCATGACAATATCTCCAGGCATCTGCATCTGCCGCTGCAGTCCGGTTCCGATGAGATCCTGCGCCGTATGAACCGGCGCTATACCAAAGAGCAGTATCTGTCGTTGTGCGACAGGATCCGTTCCTCCGTTCCCGATATCGCGCTGACCACGGATATCATCGTCGGATTCCCCGGAGAGACCTCCGCCGATGTCGATGAGACGATCGATGTGGTGCGCCGGGTGCGCTTTCAGAATGCGTTCACCTTTATCTACTCCAGAAGAAACGGGACACCCGCGGCTTCCTATCCGGACCAGCCGGAACCGGAGCGTGTGAAGCGCGATTTTGACAGGCTGTTAGCAGTTGTTCAGCAGACAGCGAGAGAGGAGTGCGGGAAATCCCGTGGACTGACCGGGACAGTCATGGTAGAAGGAGTGAACGAGAACGATCCCTCCCTCCTGACAGGCCGCCTCTCGGATAATCTGCTGGTACACTTCCCGGGGACTCCCGATCTGATCGGGAAATTTACCGATGTGGAACTGACAGAGGCGAAAGGCTTTTATTTCCTCGGAAAGCAGGTAGGTACGCCATGGTGAAGTTAACTCCCGAAGAACGCGCCCTGCTGTCCCCTATGATGGAGCATTATCTCACGATGCGGGAAGCCTACAGCGACTGCATCCTGTTCTACCGGCTCGGTGATTTCTACGAGATGTTCTTTGACGACGCGGAAACGGTCTCCAGAGAACTTGAACTCACGCTGACCGGCAAGAGCTGCGGCCTGCCCGAACGGGCTCCCATGTGCGGCGTACCGTTCCATGCGGCGGAAACTTATCTCACAAGACTCGTGAACCGCGGCTACAAGGTTGCGATCTGTGAGCAGATGGAGGATCCTGCCACCGCCAAGGGCATGGTGCAGCGGGAGGTCGTGCGCATCGTATCGCCGGGCACCAATCTCAATATGCAGTCGGTGGAGGCATCCGAGCAGAGCTATCTCACCTGTATCTATTACACGCCGGAACGCATCGGCATCGCGTCCGCGGATATCACGACCGGGGAATTTATGCTCACGGAGACGGACGGTCTGCGCGCCCTGTCCGATGAACTGCAGAAGCTCACCCCCAAGGAGATCGTGTGCAATGAGGCCTTTACCTTAAGCGGCATCGATCTGACCATGATCCGTGAAAAACTCGGAAGCGCTCTTTTCACGCTGGAAGCGAAATGCTTTGACGAGACGGACTGCATCCGCGAACTGACCGGACATTTTAAGGTGCAGGATATCAAACTGCTCGGTCTGTCGGAATTCCCCGTCGGTACGATCGCAGCCGGCGCGCTCCTGTCCTACCTCATCCGGATGCAGATGCAGGAGCCGGCAAATATCACGCAGATCCGGCCTTATCTCACGAGCCGTTTCATGCTCCTTGACGCGGCGACCCGCCGGAATCTCGAGCTGACGGAGACCCTGCGCGATAAAAAGAAGCGCGGGACGCTTCTGTGGGTGCTCGATAAGACAAAGACCGCGATGGGCGCGAGAAAACTGCGTTCCTTCATCGAACAGCCGCTCATTGACAAAGAGGAGATCGAGAAGCGTCTGGACGCTGTGGGGACGCTCCTGAAGTATCCGATCGTGCGTGAGGAGCTCAGGGAATATCTGACGCCGGTTTATGATCTGGAGCGGCTCATGTCGCGCATCAGCTATCATACCGCAAATCCCAGGGATCTGCTGGCGTTTGCCTCATCGCTGTCCATGCTGCCTGCGATCCGCACAGCCATGTCCGATGTGGAGGATAAAGAGGAGAACGCGCAGCTTAACATGATCGTGAACGATCTGGATCCGCTCACGGATCTGGAAAAACGTATCACGGATACGATCGTACCGGAACCTCCCGTCAGTGTGAGAGAGGGCGGCTTTATCAAAGACGGGTGTGATGAGGAAATCGACAGGCTCAGGAATATTGAGTCGGACGGCAGCAAATGGCTGCTGGAACTCGAGGAGTCGGAACGCGCCCGCACCGGGATCAAGAGCCTCAAGATCAAATACTCCAGCGTTTTCGGCTATGCCTTTGAGGTGACCAACCAGTTCAAGGACAAGGTGCCGGAGGAGTATATCCGCAAACAGACACTCACCAATGCGGAGCGGTATATCACACCCAAACTCAAAGAACTCGAGGACACGATCCTGCATGCCAGGGAGCGGGTGAACAGTCTGGAATATGCGCGTTTCTGCGAACTGAGGGACAGCATCGCTTCCGAGATCGTAAGGATCCAGAAGACGACCGGGATCATCGCGCTGCTGGATGCCTACGCTTCACTGGCGTATGTGGCGGAGAAGAACCATTATTCCAGACCGAAGCTTGCTTCCGACGGATCGATCAGGATCAAAAACGGCAGGCATCCGGTCGTGGAGCAGATGCTCTCCGGCGCGGAGCTCTTCATCGCCAACGATACGCATCTGGACGAGAAGAAGCATTGCGTGGCCATCATCACGGGCCCCAATATGGCCGGCAAATCCACCTATATGCGGCAATGCGCGCTTATTGTCCTGATGGCGCAGATCGGGAGCTTTGTTCCCGCGGAACAGGCGCAGATCTCTCTTGTGGACCGGATCTTTACGCGCGTCGGCGCATCGGATGATCTGGCGAGCGGGCAGTCGACCTTTATGGTGGAGATGAGCGAGACCGCGAATATCCTGCGCTCCGCAACAAAGCATTCGCTGATCATCCTTGATGAGATCGGCCGCGGGACCTCCACCTACGACGGACTCTCCATCGCCTGGGCGGTCGTGGAGTATATCTCGAACCGGAGACTTTTGGGCGCCAAGACACTGTTTGCCACGCATTACCATGAGCTTACGGAACTCGAGGGGAAGATCGACAATGTGACGAACTATTGCATCGCCGTCAAGGAAAACGGCGACGATATCGTGTTCCTGCGCAAGATCGTGCGCGGCGGAGCGGATAAGAGCTACGGCGTCCAGGTCGCGAGACTGGCCGGTATCCCGGAGATGATCACCGACCGTGCGGCGCAGATCGTCGAGGAACTGACGGAATCCGACATCACGGAGCGGGTGCGCGCGATCGAGGTCAATCAGGGCAAGGCTAAGGAAACCGCCCGCGTATCAAGACCGGATGATGTGGATCTGCACCAGCTCTCCTTCTTTGATACGGTGAATGACCAGGACATTTTGAAGGAGATCGCGGATACGGATATCGACCGGCTCACCCCCGTGGATGCGATCAATATGCTCTACAAATGGCAGAGTGCGCTGAAAAACCGCTATATCGCGGGAAAGGATGACTGAAGATGGCAGGTAAGATCAAGACGCTCGATTCCGTGACGATCGACAGGATCGCTGCCGGCGAGGTGGTCGAACGTCCCGTCGGAGCTGTCAAGGAACTGCTGGAAAACGCGATCGACGCAGGTGCCTCAAGCATCACCATGGAGATCGAAGAGGGCGGTACCGGTCTCATCCGCATCACGGATAACGGGGAAGGCATCGCACCGGAGGATGTGCGGCAGGCTTTCGGCCGGCACGCGACGAGCAAGATCTCAAGGATCGAGGATCTGGATACCCTGCACACACTTGGATTTCGCGGAGAGGCCTTATCCAGTATCGCCGCCGTAGCCAGATGCGAACTCATCACCAAGACGAGGGATACGTTCACCGGCATCCGCTATGTGATCGAGGGCGGAGAGGAACTGTCCTATGAAGAGATCGGAGCGCCGGAGGGCACCACGATCATCGTCAGGGATCTGTTCTACAACACGCCGGCGCGTAAAAAATTCCTGAAAAAGCCGCAGACGGAAGGGTCCTATATCGCGGAGCTGATGGAGCATCAGGCGCTGGCACATCCGCAGGTCTCCCTGCGCTTTATCAACAATCATACGGACCGTTTTCACACCTCGGGATCCGGAGATCTCAAGGAGAATATCTACCGGATCTACGGCAGGGATATCGCCGCGAGCATCTTCCCGATCGAGGCGGACGGACCGTGCGGCCTGCATATGACCGGGTATCTCGGGAAGCCCGCGATCAACCGGTCCAACCGCTCGTTTGAACTCTTTTTCGTGAACGGCCGTCCGGTGACGGATAAGATGCTGTCCGCCTCACTGGAGGAGGGTTACCGGCCCTACCTCATGCAGCATAAGTTCCCGTTTGCGGTACTGGCCTTTTCGCTGCCTTCCTCCGAGGTGGATGTCAATGTCCATCCGACCAAAAGGGAAGTCCGTTTTGCGAATGCGCGCCAGATCTCATCTTTCCTTACCTCGGCCGTGGCAGGAGCGCTTCACGATACGGAGATGATCCCGGATGCGCTTCTTGATGAAGAACGGGAGCGGAGAGAAGGCCTGCCCTTTGCGGCGGCAAATGATGCACAGCGATCCGCACAGACTGCTTCCTCCGCTGCGGAGCCGTTTGAGAGATCCTATCTCGTACAGGAGACCGGAGAAGAACAGCAGCCGCTTTTCGCCTACGGTCTCGCCGAAGAGCCCGTCGCGATGTCGGACGGGTATTCTTTTGACGCAGGGCCGAAAGACGGTGCACAGCGGATCAGGCCCGTGCAGGAGCGCCTGTTTTCCGAGGAAGCCGTGAAGGAATACCGCATTCTCGGACAGATCTTTGACACCTACTGGCTCATGGTATGCGGAGATGAACTCCTCATGATGGACCAGCATGCCGCGCATGAAAAGGTGAATTACGAGCGCATGATGAAGCGCTTCCGCGAGAAGACCGTCATGAGCCAGATGGTCGATCCGCCGGAGGTGATAAAGCTCACACCGCCGCAGGAGGAACTGTTTTCGCGATACGCGCCGGTCTTTGACGGACTGGGCTTCCAGACGGAACCCTTCGGAGAGCGCACCGTCGCGCTCCGCGGCATTCCGCTCGACCTGTATGGCGCGGATGCAAAGACCATGTTCCTGGAGATCCTGGATGCGCTGAACGAGGAGGGAACACTCCCCGATGATCCGGTCGCCGTCTCTTCACGGATCGCCGGAATGGCCTGCAAAGCAAGCGTCAAGGGAAACATGCACATGACGGTGGAGGAACTGCGCGCACTCTTAGACGAGATGATGACGCTGGAGAATCCCTACAACTGTCCGCACGGGAGACCGACGCTGATTCGCATGAGCCGGTTTGAGATCGAGAAGCGCTTCAAACGCGTGGTGGATTAAAGCGGATGGATGCGCACCGCGACAGGATTCTGATCCTCACGGGCCCCACGGCCGCCGGAAAGACAAAGCTGTCCCTGCGGCTGGCACAGGCGCTTGACGGAGAGATCATCTCCGCGGATTCCATGCAGGTCTACCGCGGAATGGATATCGGCACGGATAAGATCCGACAGGAAGAGATGCAGGGGATCCCGCATCACCTCATCGATATCCTGGATCCGGCGGAAGAGTTCAATGTATACACCTTTCAGAAGCTGGCGGATAAGAAGATCCGGGAGATCACGGTAAGAGGTCATCTGCCGCTCATCGTCGGCGGCACGGGTTTTTACATCCGGGCGCTCCTGTATCACACGGATTTCACGGAGGAAGAGGACGGCGGCGCTTACCGTGCACAGCTGGAGGCAAGAGCGGCAGCGGGAGAGGGCGAGGCACTCCACGAGGAACTGCGCGCAGTGGATCCCGACTCCGCGGAAGCGATCCACGCCAATAACATCAAGCGGGTGATCCGCGCGCTGGAGTACCATCATCTGACCGGCCGGCGCATCAGCGAGCACAACAAGGAGCAGCGTGCGCACGAGGCCGCCTATGACCATCTGTATTTCGTGCTGACCGATGACCGTGCGCGTCTCTATGACCGGATCGATGCGCGCGTGGATCAGATGATCGCGGAGGGCCTTGCCGATGAAGTGCGCGGCCTCCTGGACCGGGGCCTGACCGGCGAAGAGGTCTCCATGCAGGGCCTCGGATACCGTCAAATGGTACCGTATCTGCGTGGCGAATATACGCTTGCGGATGCCACGGAGCGCCTGAAACGCGACACGCGGCACTTCGCCAAGCGCCAGCTCACGTGGTTCCGCGCGGAACGCGACGTGCGCCTGCTCGACCGCCGTGATCTGCCTGATGATGACGCGATCCTGGAGGAAATCCTGCGTCAGGTGAAACTGTCATGGGTAACGTAATACCGCGAAACCGAACATATGAAGGATTGCAGATCGAGTGAGCCGGGCGTATCGTATTTGCGGCTTTTACGCCGAAATGATACGCAGGAAGTTCTGCCGTATGGAGATTGAGATGGATAAAACAGACTTGGATCAGGAACTGCGTGCTTCCATGCGCGCCTTCGGCCTCTCGGACCCCGTGATCGATCTCGGGGAGGAGGTCCTTGCGGAACTGAAGCCGCGCTTCGAACGGATCGATACCGTCGCGCAGATCAACCAGACGCGAGTGCTCAATGCGATGCAGCAGGCCCGCGTGAGCGAAGCCTGCCTGCTGGGGACCAGCGGCTACGGATACAACGATCTGGGGAGAGATACCCTGGAACAGGTCTACGTCTCCCTGTTTGAGACCGAGGACGCCCTGGTGCGGCCGCAGATCACCTGCGGAACGCATGCGCTGGCACTGGCGCTCATGAGCAATCTCCGGCCGGGTGACGAACTGTTATCCCCGGTCGGAAAACCCTACGACACGCTTGAAGAGGTCATCGGCATCCGGCCGTCCATGGGGTCGCTGGCGGAATACGGAGTCACCTATGCCCAGGTGGACCTGCTGCCGGACGGCGGCTTTGACTATGACGGGATCCGGCGCGCCATCAATGATCGTACGAAGATGGTGACGATCCAGCGCTCCAAGGGATACCAGACCAGGCCGACCCTGTCTGTTGCGCGGATCGGGGAACTGATCGCTTTTATCAAGGGGATCCGGCCGGACGTGATCTGCATGGTGGACAACTGCTACGGTGAATTCGTGGAAACGACGGAGCCATCGCAGGCCGGGGCGGATCTCGTGGTCGGATCGCTCATCAAGAATCCCGGCGGCGGTCTGGCGCCCATCGGCGGTTATCTGGCCGGCAGAAAGAGTTGTATCGAGAATGCCGCGCGGAGACTGACTTCTCCGGGACTCGGCAAGGAGGTCGGCGCCTCCCTCGGGATCCTGCCGGCGTTCTACCAGGGGCTGTTTCTCGCGCCGACCGTGACCGCATCGGCCCTGAAGGGCGCGATCTTCGCCGCATCGATCTATGAAAGGCTCGGTTATCCCTGTTATCCCGCTGCCGCGGAGGAACGTCACGACATCATCCAGGCAGTCACGCTGGGATCTCCTGAACGGCTCATTGCTTTCTGTGAGGGGATCCAGTCCGCGGCGCCCGTGGATGCGCATGTATCGCCGGAGCCCTGGGATATGCCGGGATATGACGCTCCCGTCATCATGGCGGCCGGAGCCTTTGTCTCGGGTTCTTCCATCGAACTCTCCGCCGACGGTCCCATGAAGGAGCCCTACAATGTTTATTTTCAAGGTGGGCTCACCTGGCCGCATGTGCGTCTGGGGATCCTCAAGAGCGTACAGAGGATCAGAGAAAAAGGCCTGGACCTTTTACCGGAAGAAAAACTGTGATATAATCATTTATTACCGTCCGACTGTTTAGCGACTGCCCGGAGCGCAGAAAGGAGAACAGCGGATGGAACGATCGGGAAAAAGAGAGCTTTATGCGGAGGCGGAGCGGCATTCCATTGCCGGGATGCTGCGGGACGGCGAGATCCTCACGGAGGAACTGCCGTACGACAAGTTCGAGCGTGCGGGAGCGGAAGCGCTGACAGACGCGGAACTGCTCGCCATCATCATCCGTACCGGTTCCGGCGGGCTCACGCCGATGGAGATCGGCCGCAGGATCCTGAACCGGGAAAAGGATCGCGGAGGCCTGTCCAATCTGTACCGGCTGTCGCTTGCGGAACTGCAGCAGATCCCGGGGATCGGCAGAGTCAAGGCAGTGAAGCTCAAATGCATCGCGGAGCTGTCCAAACGGATCGCCGGAGAGCGCACCGGACCGCTTCTGGCATTTACGGATCCGGGGCGTGTGGCGAAGCATTACATGGAACGGATGCGGCATGAGGACAGAGAGATCGTCCTGCTGCTGTCCCTGAATTCCAGAATGCGGCTTCTCGCGGAAAGTGTGCTGAGCATCGGAACCGTGAACCGTTCCCTGGTCACGCCGCGGGAGATCTTTCTCGAGGCGCTGAAGAACGGGGCTGTCAATGTGATCCTGCTGCACAATCATCCCGGCGGCGATCCGATGCCGGGTCGTGCGGACCGGAAACTGACGGAACAGGCAGCCGCAGCAGGGCAGATGATCGGCATCACACTCGCGGATCACCTGGTCATCGGGGATAAGGATTATTTCAGTTTCAGACAACATGATCTCATAGAACCGTAAGAAAGGGGACGGGATGAGCGCCAATACATTCGGGATCGATCTCGGGACGAGCAATATCAAGATCTACGATCTGAACGCGGACGGCGTGGTCGTGGAGAAAAACATGATCGCGGTCAAGGACAAGACACATGTCTTTGCCTACGGCAATTCCGCCTACGACATGTATGAGAAGGCGCCGAACAACATCAAGATCTCCTATCCGTTGTCCAACGGCGTCATCGCGGATATCAACCATATGGAGACGCTCGTGCGGCTGTTTGTGAACGCACAGATGCGCGGCCAGGCGAGGCCCATCGATGTGTATGTGGCGATCCCGCATGATGTGACGGAGGTTGAGCGCAAGGCGTTCCGCGATCTGATCCGCGATTCCAATGTGCGTGCCCGCGATATCATGCTGGTGGAGAAGGCGGTTGCCGACGCACTCGGCATGGATATCGACGTGCTCAATTCCCAGGGCGTCCTGATCGTGGACATCGGTTTCGAGACGACCGAGATCTCCGTTCTGTCCCTCGGCGGCATCGTCATCAGTAAGCTGATGAAGACGGCCGGACGGAAATTCGATGATTCGGTGCGCAACATCATCCGCAGGGAGCTTTCCCTCATCATCGGAGAGAAGACGGCGGAGAATATCCGGATCTCCTTAAAGGATCTGGAAGAGCACGGCGAGCAGGCTGTCGTCTACGGCCGCGATATCGTGACGGGACTGCCGGTCGAGCGCAAGATCCCGACCAATCTGATCGATATGTGCATGATCGACGATTTCGACCAGATCCTCGATACCGTCAAGGCGACGCTCGAGCGCACACCGCCCGAACTGGCTGCCGACATCTACAAGAAGGGCATTTACCTGACGGGAGGTGCGTCTCAGACCATGCATCTCGCCCAGCATCTTTCCAACGGCCTGAGCCTCAATGTGAACCTGTCGGATATCCCTGTGGTGTCCGTATCCATGGGCCTGGCCAAGATCATCCGCGAGAGTGCCTACCGGTCGCTTGCCTATGATATCGACGGTGGCGGAAAATGAATCTGTTCCGCCGGAAAGAAGGAGCTCCCCGGATCTCCTTTTCCATCCCGGGGAAGTATCTCCTGTTCATCCTGTCCGTCTTAAGCGTAGCGCTCATCCTTGTCACTTCGGCGACGGATGTCATGGATCATATCAGTTTCACGGCGCTGGAAACCGCGCTGATGCCTCTGGAGCGCGGGCTTGCCAATACGAACCGCTGGCTCTCCGACAAATCCGTCATGATCGGCAATATCCGCACGCTGCAGGCGGAGAACGAGGAGCTGCGGCGCAAGATCGACGCGCTGCAGACCGAGAATATCTATCTGCAGCAGGATGAATATGAGCTTTCCGGTCTGCGCAAGCTTTATCAGCTGGATGAGCAGTACCAGAGTTTCGAAAAGACCGGTGCCAGGGTCATCGCCAAGGATGCGGGCAACTGGTATCACACCTTTCTCATCGACAAAGGCAGTGATGACGGCATCGCCGTTGATATGAACGTCATCGCGGATTCCGGTCTGGTGGGCCGCATATCCGCCGTCGGCACGAACTGGGCCAGAGTCATCTCCATCATCGCGGACAATGCCGCCGTTTCCGGCTCCGTCCTCACGACCTCCGAGAATCTCATCGTACAGGGCTCGCTCGAGCATTACAAGAACGGCAAGATCCGGTTCTCCAAGCTGACGGATCCCCGCAGCAAGGCGTCCGTGGGAGATAAGATCGTCACGAGCGACATCAGCGACAAATTCCTGCCCGGCATCCTCATCGGCTATATCAGTGACATCGAGAATGATTCCAACAACCTCACCAAGTCGGGAGAACTGATCCCGGCTGTGAATTTCGATCATCTGGAAGAGGTGCTGGTGATCATCACGATGAAAGAAGACTACAGGGAAACGGAAAAGACGGGAGAAGCATCATGATAAGAAGAATAAGAAGACTTCTCCTGTATCTGTTTTCGCTCTTCGTGTTATTCCTGCTGCAGATCTCGCTGCCGGTCTTTATGCCGTTCACGGCGCTCAAACCGAATCTTCTCCTGATCCTGGTGAGTTCCTTCGGACTCCTGAGAGGAGAGCGCACGGGCCTGCTGCTCGGATTCCTGTCGGGGCTCCTGATCGACCTGCTCTTCGGTGACGTCGTGGGATTGTACGCGCTCATCTACATGTTCCTCGGATTTATCGTCGGCACCTTTTACAAGAGTTTTGCAACCAACCGCATCCTGCTGTCCGTCTCCCTGATCGGCGCGGCGGATGTGTTCTACGGTTTTGTGTGCTATGTTTTCCTGTTTCTGCTCCGCGGGCGTTTTCATCTCGGATATTACCTGTGGCACGTGATCCTGCCGGAAGCGGTCTTCACCATGACGATCGCGGTGCTGCTGTATCCGCTGTTCCTGAAGATCAATGATCTGCTCGAGGAGCGGGAACTCTTGAGGACCAGGAGATTTGTTTAGGGAAGCGATGCTCCATTTTGTGCGCTTTATCCGCACCAGGATGTTCTTCATGATCCTGGTGGCGGTGATCTTTGCGTCCGTTCTGATCTACCGGATCTTTGATCTTCAGATCGTGCACGGCGCGGATTACCAGGATTCCTTCCAGCTGCTCATCCGCAAACAGCGCTCCATCCCCGGGACACGGGGCAAGATCTACGACCGCAACGGCAATCTGCTCGCTTATAACGAGCTCTCCAATTCCGTGATGATCGAGGACGTCTATGAGAGCGGGAAAGGTCGCAATGCCAGGATCAACGGCATCATCGACCTGCTGATCGGGATCCTGGAGAAAAACGGCGAGGACATGATCACGTCTCTTCCGATCACCGTGGAGGAGGAGAACTATGAATTCACGGTGATCGGGACCTCTCTGCTGCGGTTCCTTGCGGATATCTACGGACACGCGCAGGTCGATGATCTGACCTATGAGGAGCGCACCAGGAGCGCCAAAGGTGTCATAGAGGATCTGTGCAACCGGTTCGGCCTCGGGGAATACGAGGATCCGGACAACCGCAAGAATTTCCTGCCCGGCGAGGGCTTCGAGAAAACGCGCGCGCTGAAGATCCTGAATGTGCGCTACAACATGAGCCTGAACAGTTATCAGAAATACATCACCACGACGGTGGCGCAGCGGGTCAGCGACAAGACCGTGGCGGATGTGATGGAGAACGCCGATGTGCTTGCAGGCGTCTCCATCGCTGAAGAGACCTCGAGGACCTATATCGACGGGAAGTATTTCTCACAGATCCTGGGGTATACCGGCAAGGTCTCGCAGGATGAACTCAGCACCCTGCAGGAACAGCAGCCCTCCTACGACAACAATGACACCGTCGGCAAGACCGGCATCGAACAGTCCATGGAGCTCGAACTGCAGGGGATGAAGGGATCGGAGACGGTCTTTGTGGATAAGGTGGGACAGGTCATCCATGTGAGCGAATCGATCGACCCGGCGGCCGGCAACGACATCTATCTGACACTGGACAAAAACCTGCAGAAAGCAGCCTATGATATCCTGGAGGAGCGCCTTGCGGGTATCCTGATCTCCAAACTCTTAAACATCCATTCCTATACGCCTGACAATACGCCGCAGGGCTCGCGACTCATGATCCCCATCTATGACGTCTATTATGCCATGTTCAACAACAATGTCATCGATACCTCCCATTTCAAGGAGGAGGATGCCGGTCCGGCCGAACGCGAGGTTTTCACGCAGTATCTGCTCAAGAAAGAGGAGGTGCTCGATACGATCCGCGAGGAGCTGAACGGACGGAAGACACCTTACAAGGATCTGGATTATGAATATCAGGTCTATGAGAGCCTCATCGTCCAGGTGCTCTATGACACGGGGATCATCGACACGGATCTCATCGACAGGGCCGATCCCACCTATATCGCGTGGACCAAGGAGGAAACGATCCCCCTTGCGGATTATCTCTCCTATGCGATCTCCGTCAACTGGGTGGATGTGTCGAAGCTCCCGCTCGATAACCAGTATTCCGATTCCGCGCAGATCTTTTCCAAGGTCATCGATAAGGTCTTTGAGAAACTGAACACGAACCGGGACTTCGAAAAACGTCTGTACAAATTCCTGCTCAACAGCGATCAGATCACCGGTACGGCGATCTGCAATGTCCTCATCGAGCAGGGGCTGGTGAAACTCGGCGAAGAGGAAGCCTCGATATGGGAACGGGGCGGCGAGACGGCCTATACCTTTATGCAGAACCGGATCCGCATGCTCGATATCACGCCGGCACAGCTCGCTCTGGATCCCTGTACGGGTTCCATCGTCATCACGGACGTGAACAGCGGGGATGTGCTCGCGCTGGTTTCCTATCCCAGCTACGACAACAACCGGATGGCCAACGGCGTGGATGCGTCCTATTATTCCAGGATCCGTATGGATCTGACCAACCCGCAGTACAATTACGCCACGCAGCAGCGTACGGCGCCGGGTTCCACGTATAAGATGGTCTCGGCCACGGCCGGGCTCATGGAGGGGGTCATCGATATCAACTCACAGACCACCTGTGTGGGCATCTTTGAATCCATCGGCGAACCCGAGCCCAAGTGCTGGATCGCGCCGGGCGGGCACGGTTCCCTTAATGTGACCGGTGCGATCAAGCATTCCTGCAACTATTTCTTCTATGAGGTGGGATACCGTCTCGGTCTGACCGGGACCGTTTATTCCTCGGAATACGGCCTGAAGCGTCTTGCGAAATATGCGGACCTGTACGGACTTTCCGACAAGAGCGGCATCGAGATCAACGAGAACGAACCGCAGGTCTCCGATCTGGACTCCGTCCGGAGCGCGATCGGGCAGGGGACCAATTCCTATACGACGGTGGGCATTGCACGATACGTGACCACCGTGGCCAACAGCGGGACCTGCTATAACCTGACGCTGATCGACAAGGTCCGGGATGCGGACGGGAACCTGCTCTATGACAACAGTGCCTCCATCCGGAATCATGTGGATATCGACAGCAGCTACTGGAACGCGATCCATGAAGGAATGCGCGAGGTGGTCGAGAACATGTCCTATTATGAGGGCTTCGGCCTGCGGATCGCCGGCAAGACTGGTACCGCGCAGGAATCGAAATCGCGGCCGAACCATGCACTGTTTGTCTGTTATGCACCTTATGAAAAACCGGAGATCGCCTGTGCGACGCGTATCGCATACGGCTATACCTCATCCTATGCAGCCCAGATCACCAAGGATGTGCTGGCTTATTATTACAACCTGCGTGCTTCCGGTGATATCGTGACCGGCACCGCCCAGGAGCTGCAGGGCGGCGAGATCAATGCGGACTGATCCATGAAGAATGCGAAACAACAACTGCGGATACAGAATTTCGACTTCCTGCTGATCCTGCTGTGCGGTTCCCTGACCGTCATCGGGACCCTGGCGATCTACAGCGCCGATGAAAATCTGGCGATGCGCCATCTCTACGGCTTTCTGCTGGGACTTGGGGCGGCTATCTTCATCGCTGTTCTGGATTATCATATCTTCCTGAAGTTTTACTGGATCTTTTACATACTGAACATCGTGCTGCTCGTTCTGGTGCTGCTTTTCGGTTATTCCTCCCATAATGCGCAGCGCTGGCTCGTTGTCGCCGGCATCCGTTTCCAGCCTGCGGAAGCGGCCAAAATCCTGTTGATTTTGTTTTATGCAGCGTTTATCATGAAGTACAGCGGGAAGATGAAGTATCTCCTTTTTGATCTTTTATGTCTTCTCCTGGCACTGCCTCCGATCTATCTGGTCTACCGGCAGCCCGATCTCTCCACCAGTATCATGCTCGTACTGATCTTTCTGGTGCTGATGTTTGTCGGCGGGATCCGGATGCGGCTCGTGGCATCATTGGTCGCCATCGCCGTCCCCGCAGTGCCGCTGCTGTTTTACTATGCGTTAAAGCCGGATTCGCCCCTGATCCGCAGTTTCCAGCAGAGGCGTATCCTGGCCTGGCTGCATCCGGAGGATTACGCGACAACGGAGGCTTATCAGACACTGAACTCCCTGATGGCCATCGGTTCCGGACAGCTCCACGGCAAGGGATTTGACACCAACGAGATCGGCTCCGTGCTCTCAAGCGGTTTCATCTCGGAATCGCAGACGGATTTCATCTATACCGTTATCGGAGAGGAATTCGGCTTTGTCGGAGCCTGTGCGGTGATCCTGCTGATCCTGGCGATCACGGTGGACGCCTATGTGATCGCAGCGAGGGCGCCGGATGTGGCGGGGCGTCTCATTGCGGCAGGCCTCGGCACCTGGGTCGGATTTCAGGGCTTTCTGAACATCGGCGTGGCGACCGGCGTCGTCCCCAATACCGGGATCCCGCTGCCGTTTGTCAGTTCCGGCCTGACATCGCTCCTGTCCACCTATGCGGGAGTCGGTTTTGTGCTGAGTGTCCGCATGCAGTCGGGCGATACGGTCAAGATCTCTCCGGGTAAGGAGTTTGAAGGTCTGTGACAGAGGGATAAGCATTGAAGATCATTCTCATCGCACATGATGCCAAGAAGAAACTGATGCAGAATTTCTGCATCGCATACCGCGGGATCCTCTCAAAGCACGAGCTCTATGCCACGGCGACCACCGGCCGCCTGGTAGAGGAGGCTGCCGGTCTGACGATACATAAGTTCCATGCGGGGCATCTGGGCGGCGTACAGCAGGCCGGTGCGCAGATCGAGTCCAATGACGCGGATCTGGTGCTTTTCCTCAGGGATCCGCTGACCCCGGGGCGCAAGGACCCCAATCCTGCCAATATCATCCATCTGTGTGACATGCATAATATTCCGATCGCCACCAATCTGGCGAGCGCGGAACTGCTGGTGAAATCCCTGGACAGAGGGGATCTGGAGTGGCGTGAGATCTACAGGAGATAAGATCAAAAAGGGGATCGTATGGATCCTGCTCACATCATTATTGCTGTGCGGCTGCGGTGATACCTATCCCGAGGCTTTTACGGCGCCGATCGCGGAGGCGGGGAACAAGCCCCGTTATGCCGCGTTTTTCGCAGAGGATCTGTGCGTGCCGGAGGGCGATGTCGCCGACAACGCGATCAAAGTGGCGGACGATACGACGGCCGGCCTGTTCAATCTGACGAAGAATAAGACCGTTTTTGCCAAGGACGTCTATAAACGCATCAATCCGGCTTCCCTCACCAAGATCATGACGGCTCTGGTCGCCATCGAGAACGGCGATCTCACGAAGACCATTGTCGCCACGCCGAATGTCGGCAGTATCGAATCCGGCGCCCAGCGGCTGGGGCTTAAGGAAGGAGACCGCATGACGCTGGATCAGGCGCTCCATATCCTGCTGATCCATTCCTCCAATGATGTCGCTATCCTGATCGCCGAGAGCGTGGCAGGAAGCGTGGACCGTTTTGCCAGGCTCATGAACGAGCGCGCCCAGATGATCGGTGCGACCGGCTGTCATTTCACCAATCCGCACGGTCTGACGGAGAGCGAGCATTATGTGACCGCTTACGATATGTATCTGATCTTCAACGAGGCGATGAAATACAAGGAATTCCGCGAGATCGTCAATGCGGCGCATTATTCCTCCTCCTATCACAATGCCGACGGGACAGAGGTGCCCGTGGATCTTCATTCCACCAATTCCTATCTCACGGGCGGTTTTACCGTCCCGGAGGGTGTCACGATCATCGGCGGCAAGACCGGTACCACATCCGCGGCCGGACACTGTCTGATCCTCTATATGCAGAACCGTGCGCAGGAGGAGTATATCGCCGTCGTCATGGGCACACCGGACGCGGAGGCGCTGAACAGGGAAATGACGGAACTCATGCAAAGGATCAACAACTGATTTTTTAAGTTGTATTTCCCCGCAGGATGGGATATAATAGCACATATAAAGTTTTTCTATGCAGGAGGGCATAAAGCTATGGTGCAGTTGATCGTCGGAAAAAAGGGCAAGGGCAAGACCAAGGCACTTCTTGACAAGGTTAATGAGGAGATCCGCAATATTCTGGGCAATGTCGTATTTCTCGACAAGAACACCAAGCACATGTATGAACTGAATAACAAGATCCGTCTGATCGTGGTGCCTGATTTTGATATTGAGAGCGCCGATTCCTTTGTCGGCTTCGTCGCAGGCATCATCTCGCAGGATCATGATCTGCAGCAGATGTATTTTGACAGCTTCCGCAATATCGCATGCCTCGAGGATGAGGATATCAGCGATACGGTCGCCAAGCTCGACAAACTCTCCGAGAAGTACAGCGTGGACATGGTCCTCAGCGTATCCACGGACAAACAGGAGCTTCCCGAGAACCTGCGCGAGCGCGTGATCATGGCACTTTGAGGTTCAGCATCATGACAGCCGCGGAGAAGCAGAAGCTCCGCGGCTGTTTTTATGTCAAAAAGGAGTCGGAACCCAACCATGGCTGACAATAACCGACGCGGCAAGATCCTACGTTATCCGCGCGGCATACAGCAGAATATCGGTCTGATCATCTTTGCGGTCCTGCTGGTCTATCTCATCATCACGATCTACGGCTATATGCACCGGAAGCACGTGATCGGCTATGAGGTCAAGGAGGGCGCGCTTTCCTCCGCCAACATCTATGAGGGCATCACGATCCGCAAGGAGAAGATCATCACTTCCGACGCGGCCGGCTATGTCAATTATTTCGCCACGGAGGGCCGCCGCGTGGCCGTCGGGAATCTGGTCTATACGATCGATGCTTCGGGACGTCTCCTGGATTACCTCAATGCGGAAGGCGCGGACAATCTGCATCTGACCGCCGAAAACCTGCGCGAGCTGCGCACCCAGATCGTGAATTTCGAGGAGGATTTCTCTCCCGCACATTTCCGGACGGTCTATGATTTCCGCATCGGACTGGACGGTACGGTGCAGAAGCTTTCCAACAACAATATTCTGGCGGACATCCGTTCGCTGAACGCCGGCGAGACCTTAAGCTCCATTACCTACCGCAATGCCGCGGAATCCGGCATCGTTGTGTATTCGACGGACGGCTACGAGGAACTTGAGTTCGGCCAGATCCATAAGGAGCATTTCGCCAGCAATGAATATGAGAAGCATCAGCTGGTCGGGAACGCGCTGGTGGAGCCGGGCGATCCGGTGTACAAGCTCGTCACTTCGCAGGACTGGGCCCTGGCGATCCCGGTAGAGAGCGAGGAACGGGCGCAGGCGCTTCTTGACGAGGACTATATCAAGGTGCGTTTCCTGAAGAACCAGTATGAGTCCTGGGGCAAGGTGTCAACGAAGACCGACGATGACGGCAATGCCTATGTGCTCCTCACCTTTAACAATTCCATGTCGGCCTTCTGTACGGACCGTTATCTCACGGTGGAGCTGATCCTGAACGATAACAAGGGGCTGAAGATCCCGAACACGGCGATCGTGGAGCGCAGTTTCTACCTCGTGCCGCTTTCCTATCTGACTTCCAGCGGCGGCAAGGAGGGCGTTCTGCGCAGCATCTATAACGAAGACGGAACGGAGAGTACGGAATTCGTGGAGACCGTGGTCTATAACAAGACGGAGACCGATGTGTATCTCGACCAGGCGGTCTTAAGGAGCGGCGACCGTCTCATCCGTCCGGAATCGGCAGGGGATACCTATACCGTATCCAGACAGGACTCCATGATCGGCGTGTATAATATCAACAAGGGATATGCGGACTTCCGCAGGATCCGGATCCTGTTCCAGAATGACGAGTACGCGATCGTTGCGCCGGGTACCGCTTACGGCCTGAATGCCTATGATTATATCGTTCTCGACACGTCAACGGTTGATGATAACGAGCTCATCTTTGAATAAACTTGACACACAGCGCAAAATAGCGGATAATACTATGTTGTTGTAACTGTATGCAACGGGGAGAGTAGTATTTATGAGCAGGAAAAAAGGTGTGATCGATATGATCGTCGGCAAGATCGGCGGAGTGAACGACGATGATGACTTCGGCTTCGAAGATGACGATTATTATGATGATGAACCCGGCGGCAATATAGAGCCTTTTCGCAGGGGCGGCGGCTCATCGCGCGGCAGGGATCTGGACGATTACGACGAACCCGAAAGGCCCGCAAAGAAGCCTTCCCGGCCTGTTCTGAGCAGCAAGCCCCGCAAATCCTCCGGCTCCGGCAATGAGGTCTGTGTGATCAAGCCCACTTCCATTGAGGAAGCGCGTGAGGTGACGGATACGCTGCTGGCGGATCGTGTCGTTGTCCTCAATCTGGAGGGACTTGATGTGGATAATGCCCAGCGGATCATTGATTTCACATCCGGGTCGACCTATGCGATCAACGGCAATCTGCAGAAGATCTCCCGTTATATCTTTATCATCACGCCGGCCAGTGTGGATATCTCCGGCGATTTCCAGGATCTGCTCACCGGTTCCCTGAGTCAGAGCGGCCCGCAGAGAATGGACTGATCCGCCCTGAATGATCGTACGTTACGAGGGCAGGGACTGTTACGAGATCGTCTTTTCGGACAGTTTTTCCGGTCTGGCAGACAAGCTTGATGTTTTAGGCTTCGGTCACAGAAGGATCTGTGTCGTGACCGACTCTCAGGTGGCACCTCTTTATCTGGAGGCGCTGGAAAAGCAGCTTTCATCGCTGTCCGGCGAACATATTTCCCATATTTTTGAAGCAGGTGAGAAGAACAAGCAGCTCTCTTCGATCGAGCAGCTTTATATCCGGCTCACCGAATCCCGTTTTGACCGGCATGATCTGCTCATCGCGCTCGGAGGGGGAGTGGTCGGCGATATGACCGGCTTTGCCGCCGCCACCTATCTGCGCGGGATCTCCTTTATCCAGGT